>JGI24021J15306_10013900_pt1 | contig 10008 bp, 6 predicted proteins | sample Ectturendosymbi1_FD_15306 | JGI IMG/M metagenome (IMG submission 15306) | reverse complement strand
TAGGGGGGGGGCTGTTTTGCGATTTTCCGGCAGAAAACAATGTGCGATGTGACGTACGACAAAAAGAAAGTGAAATAAGTAACGGTTGTCCAAAACGTAACGGGAAGTCGCAGGTCACGGGTGAAGACGCAAGGTACAGTCAACCTTCAAGTGACTGTAAAGCGTCGCAAAATTCGCAGAGATGCTCGGCATCCTGCTATTAGCAAACACAGCACAAAATGTGCAAATGTACAGTACACAGCAATTCTTGACCAGTGCAAAATGCTCTGTAACTAGAAACTTGTTCCAAACAGGTGAATGCTTGTGCAATGCCTAAGTGAACTAACGATAACGTTTTACATATGTTTAAGGTATTATCATAAGTAACTGGCCAATTTTCGCTAATATCGTCAAAAGCGTTCGCTTTGCAACGATATTAGCGAGCACGATTTTATGAAAATACGTATGCGATAATTGCTTTCGTGATTTACTACTTGCGCGCATTCCGAATCGAAACTACGGCCACTGTGAGCTGCATGTTATTCTAACGCCCTTTTTCCTCGATTTTAATAAGATTTTTACCGAAGTGTCCTGTGGTGTTTCTTTAATCGAGTGATTATTGTTTATTTTCCTCTTCCAGCGTATTTGTGCTCACATTCTCCGCATGGTTCTTCACAGACTGCACCTCGACATTTGCTGAAAGATACGGCATCTTTTCCTGAATTTAGTATTGCCTTTAGTTTATTTGTTTCAAGACACTGTCGGTATATGGTGTTCATATAGTGCTTATTATTGGCTGAATGATTGTCCGTGTATGGTGTCCGTAGGTACAGTAGTTTATGGACTGTCCTTATATAGTGCGTTAATATGTTTGACAATAAACATATTGCCTTCTTTGCATGGAAACGGAAGCATTCCAACTCGATACACCCTACATAGTTTCAAAAGTGCTGGATTCGATATTTTCTGCCCTTTCAAATTCCGCAATAGACCTGTTGCAATGATTGTCAAACCAGTAGATCGGCCAAATGTCAACCAGTTTGCTATTTGTGCCAAAAAGGAAGGACTTCTGCTCGGTAGCTGCATAACAATTCTCCGCTCAAATGCTTATAACTTAAAATTGTAGGTTCCAAACCGCGGCTCCAACTGTAAACCCTTTTCTCTTGTTTTATGTTTCTCTCCTTCTTGGTGTTTTTGCACCATCCACGTCACAGTCGGGCATCTCTGTGTCTCAATCGAATACCGTTACTAGTGCTTGTGTTGACAGCCCATGACATCCATCATGTTTTTGAAGCAATGAAGCAACTTTCAGCAGCACCTTGATTATATGCTTGAACTGCTGACTGTGGTTGTATTGTACCTTCATACCAGGTATGCCATCAATTTTAGCAACGCAACGACAATGTACAGTGTTTCTTGATGCAATCCTGCAAACAAACCCCACACCTTCATCTGTTACAATGGGCGACGTGATCAGAACTTACCGAACTCACAGACAACTACCAATTCCTGTCACCACGGGGATTTTTGCTAGTCTAAACCCCCAACAATGCTCCAAGCCCCCCAAATAGAAGTATCAAACACTACACATCTGTGGAGTTTTGTCAATTTTTGCAATGCCAAGGCCCCATGTACAAACGTAAAGCCTCCCAGTTGAAAACTTTCTGACTACGGTTCTGTGACGACGTGGGCATGCTTTGACATCTTAAATATGCTTCAGAATTGCAAAAGCATTCCATCATCACGCCGTTCACGTCCATGTTCAATTTTGTTATATTTCATAAGATTGCCCCTCATATACACAAAGATCTGTAGCGGTCGACAGTTTATCAACAGAAGCATTTCCAGTAAAGGCGTAAATCGATAAAAAAAACTTCCACTGGAAGTGAGAACTAGAATTAACTGAATTAGATGCTCTTGCCGTTTTACAATTTGACCAAGCTTAGAAATATGATTCGTAAAGCTGATAAAATTTTTGATATATGAGTTTTCAAGAGAAATGTCCCGCTAGCTGAGAAACAACCAGTGTCAAAAATCCAAAACTCGCAGCTTAGATCTTACGATTGTAAATGGTAAGACACAACAGATATTATGGGCTAGGCGGTGCTAAATTGGCATTGTGTAGTCGAATGATTTGACTTTTTGGCAATCTAGCCCTAAATTGTTAACAACATGTTCTAAAATTACAATTTGGACATGAATAATATATAAATATATTTTTCCCTTCTATTGCTGATCTTAAATGTACCCCTTCAGATAGCCAAATGTAGCCCTAGGGGTACATGCACCCGAGGTTAGGAACCCCTGGTCTCAAGAAAGTGATGCATGATGCAGTTTTTTCTGGGTTATTTTATAAATAATTTGCTGTCTCTACAACCATACATTGACAAATAGTAAAGAGTTTGGACATGTTTTTTACCTGTCAAGTCAATATTTATTTCTTTTAGGTTTAAAATGAATGAAGTGAAAAGTTCAATATACACAAAACAAGAAACAGCTACTGTAGTTCCACTTACAAAACACTGTTACATAATCATCGCTTCGAAAAAATCCGCAACTAGATTCTTTCCTGTTCAATTCCAAGCAAGTAACGTGGCTGAAACAAAACCGAAACCAAACTTCTGCAGTGAAGATTTTTATTACAAATCAACAGCAAATGGCCAGCAGTGTTAGGGCGAGAAGACAACTTCCCACTTGCAGGAACTTCAGTTTAGACAAAGTTAATCGAAAAAAACATTCGTAAAACTTTAACGGTATTTCAAGTGAACTTGCTCACAAGTTCCGGCAAATTAACTTTCGTTGTGACAGAGTAACGCCCACCGTTGGCTACAACATATAAGCCACGGGTTAACCCTTTTTCTGTCAATTTTCGATGGTCTCATAAACATGATTCTACAGGATTTGGATAAGAGCCGATGATGCCTACCTACACTAGTAGGTGAAATATATACTCCGCAAGATCTTAGTGTATGATTCATTGCTGGTAAAGGATTCGTTTCGATAAACAGCGTTCACATAAATATATTTTTCGCTCTTCCGCTTTGCCTCATTCTCCTTCTTGCCGCACATCTAGTTTTTATTTACCAAGAGCTTTTATTTACCAGTGATACTATCAGAGTCTATATGTCGCCTACTGACAATGCATCACCAGCAGAAAACAATGGGCAATGTGACGTACGACAACAAGAAAGGGACGTGAGAGACCGTTTAACAGTTTGCTAAAACCGTAAAGCCTAACAGGGAAATCACAGGTCGTGGGCGAAGCCACAAGACGCACTCAGCCCTCAAATGAAAGAAAAGCGGCGCAAAATTCTCAGAGATGCTCAGCGTCCTGCTTTTGCCAACAACAGCACAAAATGCCCAGTACAAAACAACTGACCCGTGTAAAATGCGCGGTAATAAGAAACTTATTCCAAACAAACGAACACTTATGCAATGCCTAAGCTAAATATACAATAACGTTTTACTTTTCTCAAAGATATTATAATAACTAACTGGCCAATTTTCGCTGTGGCCGCTTTGGACTGCGTGTTTAGTCAACGCTGTTTGTTTCAGATTTTAATAAAATTTTTAGGCAAAGTGTCCTTGTGGTGTTTCTTCAATCAAGTGATTAGGCTTCGTTTTCCTCTTCCAATGCATTTGTGCTCACATTCTCCGCATGGTACTTCGTAGACTGCACGTCGACGTTTGCTGAAAGGTGTGGTATCTTTTCCTGAAGATAGGATAGTCATTCATTCATTCACCTTCGTGCCCGCTTTTCCTCTAGGAGGGGTCGCGGGGCCAGGAGCCCTAGGAGGCAGGAACGATTTAAGATTGTATGGGGCCCCTGACTAGGGATGCATATAATGGAATATCGAATTCTATGGATTCGAATCCTTCATTATTCGAATAAAAAATCATTTTTTTCGAATATTTAGATTCGAAATAAATTTGTATTGAATAAACGTGACAATTGCAAAGTTACCAAAACAAATAATTTCAATAAACTTTGCACTCTGCGCTCCTGTGTAGAAGAAAGAAAGAAACACTCAAAGGTCACCGCACTGCGTAGTGACGTAACGAGCAGGTCGTGTGATCGCTGATCGGCGTTCTAAACCTCTGCGCGGTCAGCTCATTTTGCACCTGATAAGCTATTCCGGAATAGAAGTCGATATTCTGGATTCGAAATAAAGATTTCGGAATATTCCAGAACTCTAAATGTTCCATAATGCACATCCTATAATGCACACCAACCCCTGGCTGAAAATTGAACGGGGCCCTTTCCACATATGTGTATATAAATATATATAATGTCGTTACAAGGGCATAAACGCTAATTGAAAGAACTGAAGAGCTTGTATTATCGAAACAAATAAAGCTTGAGCAAAATTTACGAACCAATAACTAATGTAGGAATCAGAATATGATCGAAACATATGGATGTTGCAAACAATACAACGTATGCATAAATGAAATAATAAGCCTATATTTTGGAGTGGTATTTGGCTACCTTACATTACATGGATTTTTTGTAAGCTGTTTTAAGAACAATGTCGCTGATCAAATCACTGAAGGTTAGTGACCAGTGACCAGTGGAGGTCTGATGGTGCCCCGGGCGACTTCTTGATTGTATGCCCCCTACCAAATTCTGGTATTGAGCAGTGGCATGGAGTGGTCATTGCTAGTGGATATGCGCTGTTTGTAACGTCATAATATGACGTCATATTTGCGTTTGCAAACCAGCACTTTGGCGAAATTTGTTGACACAAGATGTGTATTATTCTACACGCACTCTCCTTTCTCGTTCTTGCACAATGTGTCACTGTGCTGAACATAAATTATAGCGCTTCAAGTTAGGAGACTAGAGAAAACACAGCAATCAACGCTACGACGAAGCAGTTCATACAATACCCGCAAAAATATCCGGCAACGCGTTAAAATGTTGAAGTAGAACACCGTGCTATTTCAGCGCATTTCACATCTGCAAAACTATAAGTCTGCTCGAATGTCTCGTGGAATAGCAGTTGGGCAAAAAAGATACGCGGCGGAGATGGTAGACATCCAGGTTTGACAGTTTGAAATTTGCTAAACTACACAAGAATTGAGAATGCGCATAAAGTACGCAAGAAAAATTTCGCATTTTATTATATGACTGTTAGCCTATATGTACAATTACTGGGGAGACAGAACAGATACAGATTAGTGTGAGCTGTTATGATCAATCCGCCTAAACGGCCAATTTAATGACGAAGCTCGAAATGATGCACCTATTGCAAGCACAGGTGTGCCGCTGTATTAGCGCACACCTAGGGCTGCCACATCAAAAAAAGAAACAGGAAACTAGAGATGCATCAAAGCTAAATCAAGCAAGTGGAAATGGGACAGTTTTGAAATTTGTCTCTGAAAATCAATTTAACGTCCATAATTATTTATCTTTCAATCATTTATTGTGATTTTCACTTGATTGCACGATTTGAAATAAGTCACGTCACTATCAGTTTCATTGGATTTGCCACGCACACCTAGAGTATAAGACCAGGGCATTAAAAATGCGAACATTACCGGCATTTGATTGCGTAAAGACTAGTGTTGGCAAATAAAGACAAGTTTCGAAAAATTGAATCCATGCAGGATGTGTTAGCAGCTTTACAATACGAAAAATCATCTGGTTGTAGCACTTCAATTTTTGTAATTTCACTTTTTGGATGCTGCCCTGACTTGGAAGCCCAGGGTCGTCGCCCCGTTCGCTACCCTCTCTGCATGTCACTGTTAGTGTCTCTACAATATCATTTTCAATGCTCATCAGGGAGAGAAAACTGTGCCGTTGTTGACCCATGCAACTTCGAACCTCATATTTTATCCTTTTCATTTTTGAAAAAGATCACTCCCCACTGCAGTTTGACGTTGCCATGGACAGGCAAATGCGAAGTGTGATGTGAACGTTTGGGAAGCTGATACACGAAACCTTTAGAAATGCAAATCCACTAATGCGACCACCCCGGTCCCGCTAACACGGCCAATTGAGTGCCGTCCAGTGGGTGGTACTCTCTCTGTAAATATATCCAAATGACATTTGTTTGGTAAATAAAATTTTCTTTAAAAACTATTTTCAGAAAAATCAACTTTCCATGTCAGATTCCAGACCAAAATAACACTAACCTAACCTTAAAGCTGACCTACCCAAAATTTAACCTAACTTTACCCACCATAATAGCCCAGGTTGATATATTCTAAATTGATATGTTAAGAATTATAATAATAGTACTCATTTCAATCAACTTAGTATTTCATTTTTCTGTTTACGATCAAGGACAAATCAGTAAGACTATTAGTAAGAACAAGAGCATGCACTCACCTATCGATAACTGTTGTGAAACTCATTTTCACTCACTGTGTATGGTTTTATGTTCATTCATAAGACACAGCACTACAGAATTGTTTTTATTTTTCTACTGCACATTTTCATAGAAAGAGAAGCATTCTATGGTACACCCTACATAGTTTAAAAGTGCTGGAGTCCATAATTTCTGCCCTTGCAAATTTCGTGATAGGCCTGTTGCAGTGATTGTAAAACCAGTAGGTAGGTCACGTGTCAACCAGTTTGCTATTTGTTCGAAAAAAAGGACTTCTGTTTGGACTTCTGCTGCTGCTGCGAGGAGATTCTCCGCTCAAATGCTTACAACTTAAATTTGTAGGTTCCAAACAGCGACTCCAACTATAAACCCTTTTCACTTGTTTTCTATTCCCCAACTTATTGCGTTTCTTGTATCAAACGCCTCACAGTAAAACACTCGGTCTCAATCGAATGCCGCTCCTGCAGTGTTTGCGTTTACAACCCATGATTTCATTAATGTTTTTGAGGCAATGAACAAAAATTTCAGCAACGCGTTGATTACTTGATTAAAAATCTGACCGTAGTTGTACTGCACCTCCATCTCAGGAATATGTTTAATTTTTACAAAATAACGACAATAATCAGTGTTGCTTGATATATACCTACAAACAAACACCATAGCTACAACTGTTGGACTTAGCCACGAGATCAGAACTCACCGAACTCACAGGCGACGACCTGAGCACGCTTTCACACCTTAAATATGCTTCAGAGTTGCATGAGCATTCCATCATTACGCCATCCACTTCCATTTTCCATTTTGTGTTTACGTCGTACGATTGTCCGTTATATACGCAATCATCTGTAGCAGTCAAACGTTTATCAACACAAGCATTGCCAGAAAAGGATTTGGTCTTCAAAATGTTTGAATGCATACGCAAAAGCAGGCGCGCAACCAGGGGGGGGGCTTTCCCGAAAAGACATTTGGCCTTTCCCGAAAATTTCAAAACATTGCCTAGCAATTTTGACATTCGCAGAAACTTTCAAGGAAATAGATGAAATTTTATATTCTAAACATTTTAAAGAAAAGTCTTATTCGCATTTGTCTTTGTCCTATTGATTAATTATATCCTTACAAGATTTATCTTGAGACAAGTAATCTGATCGAAAATTTCGTAAAGGATTGGTATTTAAACAGAAACATGCTGGGATTGTCAAAACTTGGGAGATAGTTTAAAATGTTGGTATTTCTAAGGCATTTTTTATCCTTTTGTTCATGTACCACCACTTCGTTTCTGAGACAGGCCTCAATTTGGCCTCATTAAACTTTATAACATTAGGGAGCTGTTGGACCGTACAAACTGCTGAAATGTTCATTGTGATAAGAGAAATCTTGACGTGTTAGTTGTGATTTAAAAGTTTGTGGCCCCGTCAAACCGCTTGTTCGTCTACGACTTTTTGATTATTTTTGTTAGGGGCAAAACGGATCACCATACATTTCGAAAAATGCTGTTCTTTTTGCTACTCATGTTGTTATTTCGTAGCATTTGCCACCAGGTTTCAAATCAAGCAGATAAATTAGTTCTTCTGGAGATGTTTATTATTAGCCGACGTTTCGCCCACCTGTTCAAGTGGGTTTCGTCAGGGCAATGTTTTTAAACCGCGTATAACATCCAACTTACTAATAACAAGAAACAATGAGCAGTATGACGTACAAAGACAAAAAACGCAAAACTGACCGTCGTACATTTCTTTAAAAAACGTTGTTTATAGTTGCATTTTCGGTTCGAAACCTGATAGTTTTTAACTAAATTTAGCTTGAGGAATGTTCCACGTTTTAGTGTCTTCTTGGGTTGGTACCAGTACCACGGTTTGGGAAAAAGGATTTAGCAAAGTGTCATATGAGTGCTAGTCAAGTGCTGAACGCACCTACCTACTAGACCACTTTGGCTCTAATGACGCTTTACCAGACCCCCCACTGCTGCAATCGGAACAAGCCCTGAAAGCTCACAGCCCTAAACCCGCTTCTAAAAACTTTCACGCAACTCGTGGATGACAGAAAAAGCCGTTTTGCCCCAAATATACTTGATCCGTTATGCGCCAATGTCACAAGACAACTGATCCGTTTTGCCCTAAACGGTAGCATTCAAAGATCCCCTCACCCTTGACATAGGCAATCCTTCAAGTTGGGGGTCTTCATATGCGATAGAAATTCAAACACGTGCTAGAAGAATAGGGCTAGAACAAATTTGGTAAAACAAGAGGAAAAGTTAGGCAGGCTTGCTAGTACCCTATGCATCAGCAACACTAAAGTCATGACTGCACTAGTTGAGTACGGAAGCAGGTGTTGGTATCAGGCTACTAATTTTTACTCTGTCCTGATCGTTCGGTCTGCATCTTGATTAAAACTGAAAAGTTCTCATTTTCGGAACTGTTGCGAAGAGAACTTTAACTGTGACCGGTTGCGAAAAAGTACCACGGTTGAATCAACACGATGACGTCATCGAATGAAATTTCATGAAAATTGCCCCCCCTCGAAGTTAAGAGCTGGTTGCGCCCCTGCACAAAAGTATACAGTGTTATCCGAAGACAAAGAAAGGATTCCACCGGAAGTATAAGCTGAAGGTTACTGAACTGGATGGTGGATGCTCAGGATACGTAGGGCTTTGCAATTTGGCCAAACTGTGTACGATGATTGGTGAAGATGGTAAAAGTTTTTACTTACAAGCTGTTAACAGAAATGTCTCGAAAACTCAGAAACAGCCAGGGTGTTTGGAGATGTATAATGTGCAATTAAAAAAAACATGGTTGTGCAATCGATTTTTTTATTTCAATGGCAATCCAGCTCCTAACAGTTCAAATATCATGTTCTAAAATCACAGTATTTGTTTAATAGTGCATATAGGTCGCGTCCTTAGCATGATTTAATGCTAACGTTAACGAAATTCAAACAGTCTAATCTTAAACTGTTCAAGTTGTGAAAACTGTTTGTAACATTAATAGCAAAATATTGAGGTGCTGATGAAAATCGTATGTGATAATTTCAGAGGAAGTGAGAGGAGACAGTAGTATTGTTTTCATGCAGTTTATCTCAAACACCTCGTTTTCGTTGACTCCATCTCAGAACGCAAAGTGTGTTTAAAGAATTGTTTTAACTGATGATAGTGTTTTTATGCTTATTTACCAGTCCATAACAAAGTGCTTAAAATATCGTGGAAGAACCACGACAACAAAATCTCTAACCCGCCGCATAATTCCGTATGTTTTCACTCAGGGTGGAGTCAGTGTAGCGAATTCCGAAAACGCTTCCCAATAAGCTTGTTCTGTAGGATGGATGGTTACATCTGAGAATCGTCGCACGACCGTTGTAAGTGCATGTGCAGTGGTAGCCGTCTTTCACTCTTGTATGCTCTCCAAGTGGGTACATGTTGCCATCTCTGTCCCTACATTGGTAGTTTCTTCCTGAAATAGAATGTAACATGAAATCGCGTGTGTTTGTTTGACTTCACATTGTGAACAGTGGAGAAGATCGCAGCCGTTATGCAGTGATGCTAATTTTATTAATCTTAACCCAGGGTTCCCACACAATTTTCAAAACCAAATTCCATGACATTCCATAACTTTTCCATGACCTTTCCATGACTTTTCCATGACCTTTGTTACACTTTTTCCATGCGTGTTTAAGTGATACTTACACTTGCAAACTGGTAACAGTC
>JGI24021J15306_10013895_pt1 | contig 10009 bp, 5 predicted proteins | sample Ectturendosymbi1_FD_15306 | JGI IMG/M metagenome (IMG submission 15306) | reverse complement strand
AAAACATAGAATCAAGAACTGTTTTCTGACTGCTCAGCTGTTACTTACTGCACTATTTACATTAAAACTTCCGCGGTTTACCCTCTCCGTCTACGAAAAATCTTACAAATTACACGAAACTAAAGTAAGCATTGCAATTGGAAAATTCGATCCTTTGTATTGCAACACGATAACAAAATACGGTGCAAATTTCTTTCTAAAAATGTTTTTTCATAAACAAGTTGTATTTTAATTTTAACAAGTCTAACAAGAATTCAGAAGTAATTAATGTTAGGGCTGCCACAGGCCCGGAATTTTCCGGACATCTCCACAATTTCGGTGTTAAAATTTGTGTCCGAAAATAATTTTTTAAAATGCTATAATGTCCAGAATTTTGACAGAAAGGAAACCACGTTTAACTTGAAACAATGTGAATGTGCTGTAAAAATAAGAACTTCGACTTTTGCAGTGGATTGGTAGTTGTAAGGACATACTGAAAAAAGCGGTATAACGCTTGTTTGGTGTCGTGTGAAGTAGCCATTGAAACAGTCAGTAATTCCACCACTTCAGATGTGGCAACCCTATTTTGAGTGTAAAGAAAATCGGTCCCTCTGCATCCATGTCACAATAACGAAACTGAATCTCATAAAAAGTTTTTTTTTGGTAGAAACCAACCGCTTCAGTTGACAAATGTCCTTGGTGGGCTACCATAGGTGAAAACAAAAAACCTGTGTGAAATTGATTTGACATGCTTATTGATGATCATGCATTTTTGTCCGCAGATACGAAGTCCAGAGTACAAACACACACTTTTTGTACAACGCAGATTGATAAAAACGCACAAACTGTTTTAAAACGGCATTGGAGTCTGAATCGCAGGGTTACAGACACGAACTTCACAGAACATTTTGCAACGGCGTTGGAGGCAGAACCACAGGGTTACAGACACATTCTTAACACTATTGTTCGATAACCTGTTCGATAACCCGTAACACTTGATACAACACCACTGTAGAACATGACGCTAATTCCTAAATTGGTCAAAGCCAACCAAAGTACGAATGCGTTGTGTCATGACACACCGAGCACTCAGAATGTCCGAGCACTCAGTCACAAAGCAACATGCGGATGCAGTGTTCAAAGAATAAGGACGAATATAAACAATCTGACTGCATCAAAGCACGCAACCATACGTTTTTAGACTTTCTGCATCTTTATTGTTATTGTTAATCACTAACATCTTTATCAAACGTCCAACAAGATTAACGCAAAAAAGGGGCAATAGATCAGAGGTAATGTGTCCGCCTCTCAATTGTAAGGGTGCATACTCGAAACATGGCCCCTGTGTGAATCGCCGCAGCAGTCCATGAACAAGAGCACTTCGACCTCCCCAGCAAGAAGCAACTTTCAAGATTGCCGTTACCAAATTCAAACTTTTAAAAATGCACTCGCAACTGTAAACTTTTGACACAGTAACGGAAATCTTCATTTAACATCTAACAAAAACACTAATTTTCCAGACAACCAGAAACAAGGTTGTCAGATGAAAATTTCAATAAAAAGCCAAACAGTGCTAAAAAGAAGCCAGAAAAAGGCCAAACCGATTATTTCAAAGCCAGAAAAAAGCCCAAGCTTTGTTTGTGGTATTGCTATTCCTTTCCACATAGAAACATCTAAATTACAAAAATCTCATTAGAAATTTTCTTCGAAATTTGAATTAAGTCTTGCTTGGCCTTGTATTAGAGCTCATTACTGATGCTTCTCCGACTTTTCGTGGTTTGTGAGATTGCACACTTTGGGTACAATGGTGCCATAGTTTGCATACTGATCCATTGGCATCTTTCTGCACCCATACGAAAGTCATCTCCCATTCACTCCTGTACTTACAACAAAATGATAAGAGCGCTTCCTCGACATCGTTGTCACATTTCTATCGTAGAGACGCGGACCTGTCTGCAAGCGTTGAGCCTGCTTAGTGCTTACAACACACGGAATGAATTATTTGCGTTATCACTAGAAATATTTGCACTGTGCGAACATTTCCAGTGATTACGTAAGAAATTTATTTCGAATCTTGCATACCTCAAATCTTACTAACATCGCAACGCTGGCATCGGTCTAATATGGCATTTGTTACAAATACTTTGCAAAAAACTATGGTGTAATTGCAGGAAGTCATGCATGCAGAGATTGCGGGTGGCATATAATTTTGGATGCAGAGCTCTATACAACCTGCCCTGGAGAGCGAGTGTTAGTAGCCATCAGGTTCAATGTAACATTCCTACATTTGAGGCTCTGTTACGAAAATACATGTACTTGTTTCTCGAAAGATGCAGAAAATCTAACAACATATGGTTACATGCTTTGATGCAGTCAGATTGTTTGTATTCGTCCCTATTCTTTGAACAATATAACTGCATTTTACTCTGTAAATGAGTGATCGAACTTTGCTGTATTCGTTTGATTGATGGCGTGTCGTGCCACATGCCACAATGCTTTCGCATTTTACCTAGACTCGAACAATTTAGGAATTAGCGCCCTACTCCACAGTAGTGCTGTAACAAGTGTTACGTGTTAGCTAACTTTAGTGTTAAGAATGTGTCTGTAAACCTATGGTTCTGTCTTCAATGCAGTTGCAAAAAGTGTATGTAACCCTGTGATTACGCCGGCTTCAATGCCTTGTATTACGTGCTGTTTTGTCTGTTTTTATCGACCTGCGTTCCGCAGAGAGTATGTGTTCATACTATGGACTTCGTGTCTGCTCACAAACAAATAAATTAAATTAAATGTGTTGTCGATTAAAACGGAATAGTAATATTTTCCTTCAGAGGAAACTTTTTCAGCGTAAAAATGCCAAAAAAGAGCCAAAAGGCCAAACGAATTTTTTAAGGTTAACCAACTTGAGTTGAGGCCACAAAAAGGCCAAAAGGCCAAACAAAATTTTTTAGGCCAACCAACTTCAAACAAGGCCAGATTTTTCGAAATTTGGCCTAAAAAAGATCAACCTGGCAACCCTGACCAGAAAGACCAGAGAAATTGTCAATGGGTCAAAATCAAGTTCGAATCTTGTCGAGGTGAGCTTTGTGTGGATATGTGCCACTTTGGTTAATGATTTTAGATAAAAGGCAAAACTTTGTCACTCCGTATGACGGTCAGAAAGGCGAAGCTATGCTACTGTGCATAATTAATTTTTCTCACTTACTACAACAATTCAAGATACAAGTAGTTGGGTGTCTCTGGATGCTGTTGTTAATGAATTGATGAATGTATAATATAGTTTTTGTATAATATATTTGAGTGATATGGAAGCAACTGTGTTCAATTGCGAATCCCCCTACCGTTAGATAGTTAGGGCAGTTAAGCACTTGCCATAAGCTCTCGTACAGTGTGAACACAGCTCTCGCTGTCCTTGATGTTTCTTAAATAGGCCGTTGGAATGAAATAGTGTAAGGAACATCTGCAGGATTTTTATGCAGATCAAAACTATTAAGATCAACGCATAAAAAAGAAACCTTTCACACTGGAGTAGGACCTACAGAACAGAATTGAAAACTTCTTCAATCATCAGAAATCAATTTTCGTGAAACTTGACTGAACAATTTATCCTCCGCAAACGATCGACTCAACAAAAATTGAGCGTTATGCAATTGACGATCTACGTCCGTTTGAGAAATCTTTTCTATGGGCTCAAACTTGCATATGTTTGACCCACGCAGTCTACACAAAGTGTGAAAACGGTTGTGTGTTTGTCAAAACGAAGCCACGAGGCACGACCTTATCTTGCCACGGCTCTGCGATAAAGGTAAGACATACTTGTCGCCGCAACTTAACACAACGGAGGGTTAGTTGATCTAGCCTAGTGGTTCCCGAAATATCGGTCGAAACTCGAATAAGGGTGACGAAGGGTGAAAAATGGGCCGTGCCGAGGCGATCCAAGCCGGATATTTTGCGTATTTTCAACGTTACCACTGTTTGTCTATGTTGTTAGCGTATAGGTAGTTGAGAAAAGAGTGGAATGCTGACATCAAAAATGAACTTAGCGGCTTAGGCTGCTGCCAAAAATAACCGATGCAATCTTTTTTTCGTAAGTTTTTGAGGCTTGGGTTGTTGTTTGAAGCGTGTTCACCAAACTCAGATTTGGGTAGCGCTCAAAAAAGTTTGGGCACTGCTGATCTACCCATTCTAGCATAAGCGGTTGAATTTTTTTTTAAATCCATGAGTGTTTAAATAACAAAATCCAACCGACTGGGAAAAAGGTCATTTTTTCATTTTAGTCACATGCACGTAATCGATGAAACAGATTCAAGGTATCTATAAGTACGGACAGTGTCGACGTCCTCAGCACTTCCAAAATAGAAAAACATCTTCCTACTTCCGTTAGATTTTGCTGCTGAGTCTACCCGGTGTAGGGGAACGATTTCAAGTGTACAGTAGGGTAGAGTGGAAATTATCATCAGATGAAAGTTGTTACACTTTTAGACTATGCACAGGTCCGATTGCGATTACTTGACCCAAACTGTTTTTTTTTCTTTCCGGAAAGTTAATATGAAAGCATTGATGAAAACGGTAACGCTGAACACTGATTGTGGTTAGACCGTCACAATGCAGTTTTAATCGTAACAAATAAATATCTAGAAAGAATGCTGTTGTTGCTAAACAGTGTCTATGGCAGGTGTCTCAAACACGCAGCCCGCGAGGGCGTTTTGTGAGGCCCGCGATGCGTTTTGAGAATTTTGAAATAATTAACATTTAGGTTATTTAGTTTATTCATCGGTGTTTGAGTGCTAAACTCGCGAGTCAACAAGTTCACTTAAATCGAACGTAGAAAGGGCTAGAGCAGTGGTTCTCAAACTTTCATGAGCGTTGGCCCCCTTCTAAGTTTAACTGGCGAATACTTAATATATCGTGACACTTGGGTTACCCAATATCATGGCAAAGCTACCTAGTGAAGGTCTCTGCTCGTGCCCCCCAGAGAACCGCTCCGTGAAAATACTAATTGACATAAACCAAAACGTGGTGGCTTCGAAATTCGGAATTGAATGCTCGGAATTGAAGTTAAAAGTTTGAAGTGATTTTTCGCAAAATAACTTTTATTCAACTGCAACATCATGAATCGAATACTGTTGATGCGCTAAATTCTGCACTCTGCAGATGAAGCAAAATCGAAGAATTAACAAAGTGTCTGGTCTTATTTGCAGGTTTGTACATAGCACAGTGCATTCGACCCAAAGCCTCCAATTCATTGAATGGACAGACGACCATTTCCACAGGAATCAAGCCACTTCTTCGTCAAGTAAGGTAACTCGGAGACTCAAGACATCGACTTTCGGTCTTGCTGCTGTTCGGAAAATGATATCCAGCGGAGGTTTCTGCAACGTATCGAACTTTCATATATAATTATGGGAAAAATACTGTGCAAAGCATTATTTTGACTTTGTCAGAGATGCGACTCTGCATCTGCAAATAGTTTGCTGTTTCCTGCCGTCCAGTTCATAGGGATTGGTGCGTTTATTGCTTTGGAGTCTTACCGCTTGGTCCTAAGTCTTTCCAACACATAACCAGCCAGGCATTTGGCACCTCTCCATTTTGTGAAGTAGAGCATTTACCACGTTTTCATTTTAGGAAGCAAGTGTTTTCCATGTTTCATGGCATTTCTACAGCCGGCTTTGACCAGCCGACTGAGTTTAAAGGCAATACCTCGAATTGTAGTAAATTTGATCGGTGAACCAAAATATTAATTCAACCGTCTTTATTTAACACACCATGTTGACCTACATTTGCACCCGGAAGGAGCAGAAGTGATGAGGGCAGTTTTGTGACACCATTTTTTTCAAAGTCAGTGACAAAATACGTTCTACCAAACGTAGATGCTTCCATGGCACCATGCAGCAAATTCGGTGCACACGAAGCGTCCTGTGATTGGCTCTCCTTACCGGTGTGTCATCAGCAACATCCAATCGAAAGTTCATGAGAAGTTTGCAGATCGCCACCTTCACCTCCATCATCGCAAACCGCATTCCGATACAGTTTCGAGGTCCAACACCAAACGGTTGGAATATAATTGGATCAACTTTGTTTGTATCTTCCATTCTGGGAATGCACAAAACGTTTTCACACACAAGACATTTCTTTTTTGCAAAGCACTTACATCAAAACTCTACTTTCAGAAATATGGGCTAGGATGCATGATAAGTTATATTGTGCAGCATTCTTGCCATTGGCATCAAAAGGATTTTTTCCTGACGAGGGGGCAATATTGAAATACAAAACTCTTACATGTCTGTAAGACAGGGAAAAAATTGCAAAGTAATCCTTTCGTTGGATACATTTATTGGACCTTTCTGTATTACGATACATTCATGATCGTCAGCCTCTAGCAATCCAATTTCTTTTCAGCGATGAAAAAACACGCGAAAAGAAAACGACAAAGTCGCTAACCGAACCAAGTGAGTTTCATAAAGTTCATTCTGGAAATAACAGAAAAACTGCAAAGTTGGTGAGCTTCGCAACAAAGCTTATAGAGTCAAAAGGAACAATGAATTTCTAGAAAAGATCTTCTAGGATCTATGATGATCTCAGACGCATGTTCTCAGCTTAATACCGGTGAAATCTCACGCATGCGCTGATGCTTAGAGAGAACTAATACCATTCACAGACGGTGAAATGCCCAAAAGAAATTGTTTACACATTACTACTTAAGATAACTAAGATCAACTTAGGGATGAATTTCTGAAACAAGTAATGCAGCTAATGATCTCATGACTGCTCATCATCCCTAAAATATTGACAAAAAATTAACCGATATGACGAAAAATGAAACACGAGAAAACGTAACGTTCGATTTATCTAAAATCAAAAATCCTCACTTTTCGCATACAGTAAACAATAAAGTTGATCCTGCATGGCAATGAAGTCAGTTAAAATCACTCTCCACGGTAAGTATGGGCAACGGGGCATTCTTATGCTTGCCACGAACGTTTTACTTGCAAACTATTATCGGGTTTTTGTGTTTCCTGTTTAATAATAACCTGCCTCCGCCCCAGCTTCGGCCACAAATTGTTTAGCCGCAGGGGTGTAGCCGGTGGGAACGCGTTCCCACACCTTTTTGCACTAGATTACGTTAAAACATGGCTGCGCTCTCGTAGATGTGCCAGCAGGACGTAGATTCGCACTGATCGTCAAAAGTCTACAGCGAAACAGGAAGATCCAGTGTGGAAATTCTTGCAGGCGAATGCTCACTTTATTCGAACTATTTGGTGCAGTCTTCCTTTTTATTTGGTGTGGTAACGCCGTTCCCACACCTCTTTTTTTAGCACTACATCCCTGCATAGCCGTCTTATTGCACTCCATTGGACATTCGAGTGCGCAGCGTAATCTTACAATGTCTTGTGTCGGAAATCACGCATGAAACGCACTATGAACTTTTCATGTTCAGCCAGCTGATCATGCTGCTTTTTCAGTCAAAATGATGTTTACTGAATTTTGTGCACCTAGAAAATGATGCAAACCAACCTTTCTGGTTTAAACACCAGCGGGTCATCCCAGATCTCCGGGTCCCTCGTCATTCCATAGATTGGAATGTCAATGTGCATTCCCTTTAGTATTTTCATTCCACCGATCGTTATATCTTCTTTGCACAGTCTTGAGTTTCTGATAACAAACCCTCAGAAATTGAGCTCGAACGACAAAGCAGGAAACACAGCACAACCATCCACAGTGCACAAAGCGCTTGGGTAATAACGTTCTACAAAAACAATTTTAATTAGTCATGTGATCTCAAAACGTTGCACGTTGAATCATGTGCTGAATTATGTAGCTTGTTATCCGTTTTGGTTGGACAATGTAAGAGCAAATTTCAAAGATTTTTTTACTGTTAAGGAATGCTAGTTATCACTGAATATTGTTAGCTTTTGCAAAAAATGGAAGAGAATGGAGTACATGCCGCAAAAAGACAACAACTTCACGAAATTTAGCGCAAGAGCTGGAGCCGGAGGCGATTGTCTAAAACAATCGATTCTAACAAACGTTATCAAATTTGGGGCAAAACGTTTTCCATTTTTGAAGTATTTAACAACAATTTTGTGACAGGAAAATTTTTTGTTGGGCAAACATCTCACGTTTTGGAAAAAGATTCCTTTTGATGGGTAAAGTTTTGTGCTCCTAAATCTTGTTCGGGTGTGGCACGGGCGTAACCATGACAAACATGAAAGTAGCGTTGATATTACCTGACTGCTGGTGGGTAGATCCTCATCGACTCATTGAAACACATCATCAAGTACTTCATGCTGCCAAGAGCTTCGTAAGTGAGGCCACCCTGAAAAAGAACAATGATAATTTGGGCAATTCGCTTAAAGGGTGCCTGTGCAAACACCGCCCCCGAAAAAGTCAAAAAGCTACGTTGGCCAATTTCGATCGATTTTACGGGTCCTCTTCAGGCGATAAACCTTGGCTATATAATTGACAAACGTTTTTGTTGATCCTAGAAATTTGCCTACCCTACCCACCTTCACCCAAAACGGTATAGAGCCCTATTAACGAATGAATGGATTTTAATAAAACTAAAATATATTTCAATACGTCCCTAGTAATAATAAAACTAATTTAAAACGTAACAACGCTACTGTACCCAAAGCTAAAAAGTGCTTTTATTTGATACATGCGTTAACTTCATAAAACCTCTGCTTACATGTTTTTTTACGGTGTCCTTAATTTCTTCTCGCAACTTTTCTTGACATTCCTTATGGACTGCCAAGTTGTAAACAAGAAATTGCATGGCGCTGGATGTTGTATCATATCCGGCCATGAGCATCAACATACTGTTGGCAACGATCTCTTCGCGGCAGATACCTGCATTGACGTTATTTTTGGACTGTATGTTCACAAAAATCAACCATACGAACAGAACAGACTTGCTCATTGTTTTCATCTCCATCGCTTCAACCCGAGCTTGCTAAATCAATGAAAACTAAATCAATGTGTTGATCAGTGGTGAAAAATTCAGCGCAATGCAAAGAAAGATTCGCATCCTTTTGGAAAAACATCATTACACAACAACCAGGGAAACATCGTCGTGAACTGGAATACACAGCGTGTGGAACAGAGTTAAAACATTAATTCCAAAGAGCTGTACTTTTTCGCCAAAACAATGATTTTCATCTTTGTTCGACTCAGTTATGATATTAAAATCACACTTCTACCTGTGCATTAAACCTTGAGCATGTAACATTGATCAGTTGTCAACGTTATAGTAGGTATACAAGATATACTTGCCAAAAGAAACAAATTCGTTATTTCTATACAGATTTTGGGTTAGTAGACTACCACAACCTTTTAAAGCAGTTTGGTTGTTGAATCTGTCCACGATAGCTAAAATCACTTTCGCTTATTGATTGAATAAAACTGGACTTGTTCAAATGGTTCCATCCATATTTTGCTAATGTAGTTTTTCCAGCTGTGTTAGTTTCAGAAAACGAAAATTTACTTCATGCACGTTTAAATTAAGAGTTCAATTCACTTCAAATAATACTTATTTTAGCATGAAAGGCCTCAGCACTGGATAAACGCATGTTTTTGTTTTTTTGAGCCACAGGGATAATCATTGCTGTGATTCAAAGTCGCTATCATCATTCCGAACATTACCAGTAACAAACTGAACCGTGGTTAAACTTATCACTTACTGCGTAGAGTCCAAGACGCAGAATGTGTTTTTGCTGATGTAAACATGTGATGCTAAAAGCAAGTTGGCAATTTTATGTTAAAACTAACTTCACCTTTCGTGTCCGGTTTGAGGTCTTTTTTGTCGACTTCTGCCTCCAGCATGCACTTAAGTATGTCAACCCTCTAAAAATAATTGTATTTTGTGCAAGTGTCTCATTTATTTTTTAAGGGGACATATTTAAAGCAGTAACGCTAATGCTGCTTTTTTGAGTTAATGCACATTCATTTACTGCTCTGAACACAAGCTGAACATACGCATTAAACAAAATAGCTGGCAAGAAAAATTAATAAAACAGCTTAAATAAAAAAAAAA
>JGI24021J15306_10013893_pt1 | contig 10013 bp, 7 predicted proteins | sample Ectturendosymbi1_FD_15306 | JGI IMG/M metagenome (IMG submission 15306) | reverse complement strand
ATCTTTGAACACTATAATCGCATTTTACTCTGTGATTGAGTGATCGAACTTTGCAGTGTCCGTTTCATCGATGGCGTGCCAAGCCACAACGCTTTCGCATTTTACCTAGACTAGACCAAGTTAGAAATTAGCGCCCTACTTCACAGTAGTGCTGTAACAAGTGTTACGTGTTAGCTAACAATAGTGTTAAGAATGTGTCTGTAACCCTATGGTTCTGTCTTCAATGCAGTTGCAAAAAGTGTCTATAACACTGCGATTTCGCCGGCTTCAATGTCTTGTACTACGTTCTGTATTGTCTGTTTTTATAAACCTGCGTTCTGCAGAGTGTGTGTGTTTATACTATGGACTTCGTGTCTGCTCACAAACAAATAAATTAAATTAAATTAAACCACATACGGGCGCTGATTGCTGGAGACAGAAGCTCCGCCTTGAAACATTACTAAGGTTCATAATTGCTCGGTTTGCGAATCTTGGTGATCTTGATGAGATTTCATAACCAGTGTTGCCACTTTTGATGTTTTGACATCATAGATCTAATGTTACAAGAGAAATTTCTGACGTCAGATGTTTTGGCAACAACTCTGAAATTGACTAATGGGCTGTTGCGTTTGTTTTCCACGTTTCTTCTCCTTTGAGGATGCAAAGAAATTACATTCATAGCTTTTAATTTTTTTTTTCATCAAACTCTCATGCTCATGTGTGTTTTGTTATTGTTTCAAACTGGAAAAGCTCTATTCGCACTTTTGGGATTAACATCTTATGCTACGCTTGGCCGATTTTTCTGTTTAGGATGATACTTCGCTCTATTTCGGATTTAACAACGTTCATCGCGCCTTGTTAGGAATTGGTAATAGAAGTATTTAGCTTATATGAAACTGTAATGTAAAAATCTGATGTTATATGATGGTGAAGAGGGCAATAACCTAATGTTAACGAGACTGATCTCAGTGGCAACTCTGTTCACAACTGGGTATCAGCCTTTGGCATTCGACATTTTGTAGATCGTAATTATTAGTATCCTGTGACATCTGAAATTTCGTGATCATTACGTAACATTCTGGCCTCAATCTGGCGCCCCCAAAGTGCTGCGCCCAGGGGCAGATTTCCCCCTTTGCTCCCCTTAATTACGCCACTGGTTAGCATATCAGATGATTTAGAACATGTTTCATAACCTCTCATATTAGCCTACACCATTCGAAAATATTACTTAAGCGCTTGATCCGAGCTGTCACCCACAACTCTAAAATAACCGAAACGATGAAAAAAACTCTCATTTCACATGTTAGATTCACTGTATTTTTAATCTTATGCCAAACAAACATCACATATGCTAATCTATGGAACGACTGAGCTTACATCTGTGAAAGTAGTCTTGAAATCCATAGTGACGTGTTTATGAGTGCTTCACCAATCTTCAATCTCCACTTTGTTCACCAACGTTGTTTTACAGTAATGTGGACACTAGTTTACAATCTAGCCTCACCTAGGTAGGTGAAAATGAATGGAAGCGGAAAAGAGAAGGGGAGCATAGCTAAGTTTGAGTAGATTGTTGCACAGTACACCAGAACTGCGTTTCTCATGGGGGATTACACGTGCCTTCGAATCTGTCGCTGCGAGAGCATCCCCTGCTACCCAGTGATGTGCGTAAGTCATTTTTGTCGAGTCAGAGTCACAAGCCCTTCGAGTTAGGGTCGAGTCAGAGTAATCTAAAGTTTTTTCGAGTCGAGTCAGAGTCATGACTTGGTCGAGCCGAGTCAGATTCGAGTCACAAAATCTGTCGAGTCACTTCGAGTCATTGGTTTGCAAGCTCGAGTCACATGAAATTTCACATTTCTTCTATTACATTTTTTATGCTATGAAATGGTTCACGACGGGTTAGAAACTGGTTCCCAATGTTGTTTCAACAAGTTTGATTCTAGGTTATTCATATCTAGGCTTTCTCAATTTGCATTTTGCTTGTCTCTTTCACTCTCAGTCATTTCAAAAAGTCTAGCCCAGTTTTGCTGGAAGTGTTGCAACCACTCTGTTAGTGTTGTGTTGAATGTGCGATTCGCCACGAACGGGATGTACGTGAAGAACAACACCCATATATATGTGTCACAAACAAGCAGAATTAGAATGAGCACGACGTGGGATCTCTAGTGTTGCTTGGTGCCACAGTGAGAAGCTTTGCATATTTGTCGCCTGGGCTTCCCATCACAACAAAGTGGTGCTTTGACCAGAATGTGAAGGTGGTGCCAGATGCAACCTTCACAAAGAGAATTTGCGCGATCGGTGCGGTTCACTTCAAAAAAGAGGGGACGTTGTTGCAACCTCTCAGTTGATGTTGCGTTGAAAGTGCGATTCACCACAAATGGGATGTGCGCAAAGAGCAAGGAACAAATAAAAGTGACGTGAACAAGGAATAATAGAGTGATCTCGTCGGGTGATCTCTATTATTGTTTGCTGAGTGATCTCGTCGGGTGATCTCTATTATTGCTTGCTGCCACAGTGTGAAGCCTTGCGCACAAGCCATTCAAGCTTTTTGATCACAACACAAGAAATATACTTCCTTGTCTTTCGCATGCCTAATACATGAAAACGGCCAGAGATGAACATGTCCTAGGATTTAAATCTTGCGACATTTCAATTTATTGATGGATTTGGATGTAATCATTTTTGCTTGAACAGATTTCGATTGGAATTGATTATTTTCTTTTTAACTTTATCGCAGTTTTCGGTTCAGTTTTGGGACTACAGGTTACTGTAGGACCGCAGGTTAACAGTGGATTGCAGCCACCAACACGTTGGGAGCCATTTGTTGCAGGCACAATTCTGCGTCGCCCTGAGCCACCTAAAGAAACAGTCGAACCGATTATTCTCAGCATAATAGCAATTGTGATTGCATATTTGACCAGGTTCACTCTACTACTGATACGTATTCAACGTTATATGTGGCGTAATCACGTCGCAACATGGGCTTAGGCTGATAACATTGGCAGAAATTTAGATTTTAACAAGATTCGGTTTCCGCATTTGGATTATATTTTGCAATATAGGTTTTGGATTGGAATTGAATCTGAAAGAGTTCAATCACTTTACTGGTATCTGCAAAAGACTACAGTCACAGTATGAGACACACTACCACGACCACAGTAAACCCTAATCAAATACTGCACCACGATAAGTGTCAATATATTGTGACCTGCTGACCCCTCATTGAAAGAAACGTCTCAGGTTTACCTCTGGGCCAGTTGGGGCGCTTGATCCTTAAAATGTGGCATAGAACGACTAGACAGGCAAAACAGAATATTTGCGCCAATCTTGATCATTGTCAGGTCAGAACCTAGCGACGAACGTAACCTTTTACCAGGCTTTATTCAACTAAGAACACCAGCACGCATCAACATCTGCCGCGGAACACAACAACCGCCTGGTACGAAACTAGAAACGATCTGACATTGACGTGCGATACAAACGACCAAGCAAAGCAATTCAACGCGGCACGTAATCAATAAGCGGACTAATCAGTGCAGGCGCAGGCAACCGCTGGCATCGAAACCGTCACAATCACCACTGAAGCAAAAAATGCTCATTTCTTTAAGTGCACACAAAGTGGGTTTGTCTATCAGGAACTCAGAGATTTTGTAGAAATGTCTCTGACTCGAGTCTCGAGTCATTGACTGTGATTCGAGTCGAGTCTTCTCAACGTGACTCGATTCGTGTCCGAGTCACCAAAAATCGTGACTGGAGTCGAGTTATTGACTTGAGTCACGCTACCATTGCAGTACTAACCGTGCTGGGAGTGTTCGACGAAGGCTGCAGTCCCGTAGCAAGGTTTTAAGGTTTGGGGGTAAAATACATTTCTAGTGGCAAGATTTGTTTTGCATGTTTGAAACAAATATTTCTGGGCAAAAGAAAATTTGGGAGCACAAAAACAATTTAAGGGCACTGCCCCCCGAATGGCCCAACGTGACTACGCGCCTGGCGAGTTGGGTAGGAAAACACCCTTTTCAAGGCGCGGCTGCATCCCTGCTGCAGAAGATGACCAAAGACCCAGCATACTCCAGGTAAACACCGAGGAGCTTACTGCAAACAAGGTCATCGTTATCTAGCAGCTAGCCTAAAAAACAAGGCACTCGTCATTGTCCTTCAGGAGACCCACAGCATCACTGGGGACAAGCTAGTCATTCCCAACTTCTCACTAGCTGTGTCAGTCCTGTACAGGAAGCACAGCATTTCCACATTTGTCCACGAGCAGTTAAAATGGATACTGATTGATCAGACTCCAGAAAATGAGAGACTGAGCGGTTGTGCGTAGATGTCGCAGGATATAATATCATTAACGTCTACAAACCTCCACACCCGCAACTCACACCAACGGCTATCCGGACGTTCCCGCACACCAGTCTCTATGTTGGCGACTTGAACTGGCAGCATGTCAATTGGGGTTATAGTGCTGCATCTCCTGGCGGTGGTAGCCTGGTTTCCTGGGTAACAGCCAACAACCTTGGGCTGCTGCACAACTTAAAGGGAGTAGCCAGCTTCTCCTCTCACTGATGGAACGTCGGCCACAACCCGGATCTGGCCATCGCGGGTGTCGGCTAGGACAACCGACTGCCGGACAGACGTGTTCTAGAAATGTTCCCGTGGTCAAAACAACGTCCCTCTTTCATAACGCCAGCGAGGCTCAAGATTCCTGCGTACAGCCATCGGTGAAGCGTTGAAACTTTCGCAAGGCTGATTGAAAGCGCTTTTGCCTTCTTACAGGTGAATCCGTTGAGAGATTTCCACCTCCGGACGCAACAAACATCGAGATAGCATACCATGAATTTTGCGAGAGCCTATTATTTGCGGCTAAACAACATATCCCACGTGGCGGTCGGAAGAACTATGTGCGATTTTGGGACAAAGAGTGCAAGACGCTCTATCACTCCTTACTTCAACACCAGTGGTCCCAAAATCTTGGATGAACTTGCTAATTTTTCAGATGAAGGTTAACTATGGAGAGGAGGACTGAATTCAACGAATCAACAATCAATTCTGGTATTACTCAACCCTTGCAAGTGTTACCCTGATGTTCACTCTTTATTTGAAATACTCTCTGTGCTTCCTGCAAATACAGTGGAGGTCGAACATTTTCTCTACAGTGAGGCGAGTGCAAACGTGGCTGCGCTGAACAATGAGTTCTGATCGTTTGTCCAACCTTGCAGTGTTGAACATACACAAAGAGCGAGTGAAAAAAGAACTTACGGAGCGTTTAGTGACATTGGTTTGGAAGGAAAAACCTCGCATAAAATGGGTATAAAATTATGGCTCTACTGCTGAAATTTTGTCATAAAATAATTGCAATAAGTGTTTAGTTATTCCAACGAAATAGTCTAACTAAATTAGGTTCTTGAACTTCAGAAATATTCCTGCACCGTAAAGTTGTTTAATAAAAAACTGGTAGGACTGTTGACTACAACGGCACTGTCGATTCCAACTGTTTCATGAGGTGAGATGATTAGCTGGGAAAGAGGCAATTGTACAGAGCCTCCAGTAGCGTGTAGCGTGGTTGCCACCAAATTACTTTTAACAGAATGAACGCGGTATGGACAGGGCCGGATTTCCATTGTTGGCTGCCCATAGGCTATTGAAATTTCGCCGCCCCCTTTTCCATGTTTGTGACAGTCATGAGATCACTTTATGCACCCTGCAGTTTACCAAGTTGTCGTTTTTGACACCAAATGCTTGGAGATAGCCAAAATTAATTGCTTGTTTCTCGTGGTGATTTTTTTCACGCCGTCGATAGTTCAATGTGCCGACTGAGATGTTCGCAAAATCTAGCAAACACGCTGTTTTGTTTGAACTTCAATGCTGTTTGTCAGGTTTTGCTGCATATATTGGAGATACTGTTGTACAGTGATTCAGGTTGTGGTTGTTTATACAGTGCATTCCGTAAAGGTGTTTCTCATTGCTGAACTTGTTTGATTGTTTTTCGGCCATGTCGCACATTCTAATGACAGCGAAGGATGTGGCTGATGTGGCCCTTGACTGGTGTACTGATGATGACATATATGGAGAGGAACAAAAATATGAATCTAGTGAAAAGGCAGTCGTAGCTGCTATTGTTCAGTCCACACCAGCTGCCCTGCACTTCAGATCAAGAGGACATCAGTAATGAAGGAGTTGATGCATGTACAAGAATACCTCATGGTGTCTTGGCTGCAAGCTCTATTGTTTATGACAGATCATCATTGGTAGGAAGAGCCTCGGGAGATAACAGTTTTACTGCAACCATCGCTGTACCTACACGAATCTCTAAAACTATAGGTAGCCGCCCACAGTACTTGCAATGCATGGAAGCACTTCACGCCAGAAGTAATTATCCATTCAGTTGTCAAATTCACCAACGAAGATGCTTACAGAGGAAAGAATGACTTTGATTTGTTTGACGTGAGCATGTGTTAGCTGCAGTAATGTCATTTGTTGCTTCCCAGTATGTCAGAGGACTCACCTGCTTCATTTCCTTTTCAATAAAACTCGCGGTATTCTAGTATTTTCAGAAAACATGTCACATGTTAGATTCACTGTTATCCTGAAATATTTGAGTTTTGTGGGCCTGGAGCAGAACGATCCAAAGAACCATAGCAACAAATGAAGCATCCCTAAGGGTCCCGCGTTTTTGGGGGCCCCATAGTCTTCTGCAACAAATCTTATTTCATATTATATAAGATATTTTTCAATCTAAGAAATCAGTATTTTGCTAAATTTGTCGTAAGTTTAAGTAGTAACCAATGGTTTTCAGTTGAAGGCTGTCTGTGTCCAGAAATTCTTGTTTGATTCTTTTTGTACAGTTGCGTAACAGAAGTCTAAGATTGCGATCAGCACTATTGCCATTTAAGCTGATTTGCTGCTAAATCTAGCAGGATTTTCTTCCTGTTAGCTGTAAAATTTCCTATCCACCAGTTAGCTCATTTTCTAGCAGGATTTTACCAACCGTTTGGCAGGTTTAGCAAGTAACAAATTCCTGACCAAAAACCTGTTTCAACAGTTTTTCAAGATGAAAACTTTTGCACCTTCATCAAAAAATATACTTCTCTCCTTTATGACGTTTTCAATTTGGTAACCCCAGGAAAAAGCACAACCAGCTGCCTCCAATTATTTGGAATTTTTATTATGATGCAACGAAGCTGCTTCATGCAGATATTTGCATCATAATAACAAGTTATTAGGTAGCTTCGCGAAGCTTAAATGATTTTCTTGTGTGATTAGTGAGCGTGTTAGGTCAAAACACAACATTGGCAGAATATGGTTTTATCCCACGACTCAACATTTCCAAGTGGTTCAGTTACACTAGTAAGTATAGCAATGTCTGGTAAAAAACTTCTGGTAGACCAAAGCTGCCAAAAGTTTCCACATATATGGTTGCAAGCCAGAACTTATAAGTTGACTCAATGCCTACTACCTATCTAGCTGATTCAAGAAAAGCCTTTTGCAAAGTTTGCGATAATGCAATCATAGCGAACCACTGTGAGCTTGAAAGGTATAAATGGTAGCAAAGCACTTAGATAAGACTAAACAGCTTTTTGCATGCCCCCTAATATAACACAAAGTTTCAAGTTACAAAGAACAGACTTAGAAAGTTGTCGGGCTATAGCTATGCTCAGATTGTTTATTGCTGAGCATTGTTCTGCAGTATCAAAACACGCAACCATTTGAAAGAGATCGTCAAGAACTATGTGTCATACAATAAACGAGGTCACCTGCAGTTACATTGCTCAAAATGCTGACTGAAAGAAAATTGTAGGCCGACAAGTGTGGTGGTGAAGATCGGCATCTTCAACACATGCTCATTGAGAGCGAGTGCAAGACGAAAAATTAATATATTGCACAACGTTACAGGTTTCTTTTGATCATCTTAAAAATAACAGATTTTAAAAAAAAATTTAACTGCTTTCAAAATTTGTGACAAGACTTTCAGCAGAATCTAGCAGTTTTTTGTGACACCATTTAGCAGATTTGGGTCACAACCATCTGGCCAGTGGCGTACGCAGAAAATTTCCGAGGGGGTGCAAGTTTCGTCACAATCGTATGACGTCACAAATCAAGTTTAAGGGAAGTGCCGAAAGCACAACCATTCTAGGGGGGTCCGGGGGATGACCCCGGAAAAATTTTGCAAAATTACACCTAAAAATATGCATTTTTGTGCATTCTGGAAGCAAGTTTTGGTACAATGCTTTTACGAGACTTATTAGCCGGTGAGGCAGAAACTGAACTTTTGTTTCCTGAAGCTCATGAAATAAACCTATATGCGTGCTTGGATGTAAGTTTTAAACATGTATCGCTTATCGAAGACGCTTACTGAAGTTTGTGGGCTCAAATCTCACGCCGGCGGAAGCTTTGTCTGGTGTTCATTGTTACCTGTGTTAAGTTAATTAACAGCCACGTGTGAAGCAATTTTTTCAGTGAAAGAATGTAATCGTAAAATGAAAATTAAGCAGAGGAAACGTGCAGTAGTCACAAAAAAATTTGCGTAGTGCGTATATCAGTGACCAGAAACAAAGTCAGTTTGTTTTAAATTGAAGCCCTTTCCCCCTTAGTTACGCCAATGCCGAATACTGCTTATACATTTGTTTATTTTTAGGGTCTGAGGGGGAGGGCCATGGCACAGTGTCCCCCTCCCCCTCCGTACGCTAGTGCATCTGGCAACACCGACGGTCAGCACGATACACTCAGATTGTCATTTGGCGATGCGAACTGGAGAGCATGCAGAGAATGTAACTAGTAGCACGGATGCCTTGCCCACACACTTCATCTTTCAGCAGGTGTTGAAGTGCTTTTTAACTTAGGGCCCGCGCTTTTGAAATGCTACGGGCCCCGTGCTATCTAATCCGGCACTGCTGAATTCCCCCATGTTTGAAGCACTGAGGTTTGCAAAATAGGATAAAAAGTTTGCATGTTTGTTTCCAGATTTCTGTCAATGTGCTTGATGTTGATGGTATCTCTGTGATTTACATTACTGTGCAAAGACTGTTCCATTAAAGTTATGCAAATAGCTGCTTCTGTCTCACAGAATCTCGCTGGCTATATTCAACTGGTTGATCAGCTGCCAGACATATTCATATATGTATGTTCGATCATTTGAGATATTGCAATGCGATGCAGTTTGTGTCAACTCCAATAACATGAAAACATAAATAGTTTGGATAGATATTTCTAAAATTTAGAAAATTCGGTATTGTTTGCCTTTTACGCGGCTGTAAATGCTTCGTGTTGTTTTCCTTCGACACCTCGGAAAACGGCGAGGTAGAAAAATGTTGGTAAACCAAGTGTTAACGTCGTAGTCATAGCAAGGTAACTCTAGAATAGTGCTGCTAAATGGTAACTATAGATTGGAAACTGGAGAATGGGTGCTGTAAATGACTAAGTAAATAACTCAACGAAACTTTCGAAAAATATTTTGTCGCCCCTGGAAATCTGCCGCCCTAGGCTACATCCTCGACAGTTTTTCTGGGAAATTCGGTCCTGAGTATCGATCAAATGGCATTGTAGGTTCACCTATGTTACCACTGTTTGCAAGTGCTTGTAAACGCTTTTTTCTGCAAAAAATGCCTGTTGGTTCAAGCGTTCGTGCTTCCTGTAACCACATCTGGAAACAGGAATATGACCGTTTCACTGTTTCATGAATACACATCAAAGCAGTAAAGAAAGCCTCACTCGTGTGCGTGTGCGTCACAAGCATGGGCGTCCTTGTCTCCCCCTTGGAAATTGGGACTAAGAAGGAATTTTTTCTGGAAAACGTGAAATCAGCAGTTTAATTCCGATTAGTTGGGTTAATTCTTGCAATGACAGTTTATTTGCCGATATGACACTCGCACTGCACAAGAGTCAGGTTAACAGTTTCGGTAACATGCAGTTATAAGCTTGCAGTTCACTAAATCCGATTCTTTACCAGCAGAGGCAGGTTGCGAAACTCGCGAGCGAATTGTTCTACTATTGGCCTTTGTTACGTAACAATAACATGGTAACAAATCTTCGAAGATGCACTT
>JGI24021J15306_10013892_pt1 | contig 10013 bp, 6 predicted proteins | sample Ectturendosymbi1_FD_15306 | JGI IMG/M metagenome (IMG submission 15306) | reverse complement strand
GAGATATGTGCAAGTTTGAATCATCGCAAAAAGACGAAAGCAGATGGCAGTCGACTGATTCCTCGAAAGCATACAGAAACACTAGTGCTTTTAAGTGTATCCTTTTTTCAGTTTCACCAGCGAATCTCTTTTTTCGGCCTCACCTGTTACTCGGTCACCGTTGAACAGACGCCGGAAATCTGGCCAATGCTAAATTTTACGTTGTGGTCTCGGCAACGTTTGAAACCGGAAGCATCCAGAGCACTTCTAAGCCCTAAGTCTGACACTTGAAAAAATACCCGACGACGACGACCTCGCCACCTCGGTCATGACTGTGTAGCCGACCCTGGGCTTAAGAAAACCCTGCCGTAGGACTAGGTATGCGGCTGGGCATGTGACAAGCGGATTGTTATTGTTGTCGTGCGATGACGCCGCAACCAGGTGAACCATATGTTGTTGAAAGCTTGTCGGGAGCTGTTGGCTTAGCTACAGGATGTGTGATGTCGCCAAGATAGAGAAGCGTTGAGTTACATGCTGGCGTCGTGGACACCACAGGGTGCAAGTTCTGGTGCGACGTTCGGAGAAGCGGTGGGTTCGTTGTGAAAAGATTTAGACAAGCGATGAACGTGGAGCCAATTGCTTTTTGACAAAAGCAGGGGCGCATTAGTTACGAGCAGCTTGCGATGACAATAATATTCGACGTGTTTGTTGCGCATTCTGCGCAAAAACAAAGTTGTTGTAAGCATACCCACCAACTAGCATTCACTGTGCCTTCTTTTAGAATTAGACGAACTATTTGAGATCGCACATAACCAATGAGAAATTGATTGCACGACAGGTGTTTATCGCATCTATTTATTATTTTTTGTGTCCGCGCTCCTGACTTGACATCGTGCTGAGATAAACAGTTTTCAAAACATGCAGCCAAAGAGATGACTTCATCTGCTTTGTTTCCTGCTACTTGAAGAGGATAACTGCGAGCAAACAAACTGTTGAGTGGTCTGGGTCACGGGAAATTTTGTCTGGCATTCAATTTTCGAAAAGCAGCATTCACCAATCCGTAACTCCGAAGACTGAATCGATTGGTAGAGAGCTACGCTTGGTTGACAGCAGCCGGCGAATAAAGTTGAACATCAACATACTCCACCAAACGCGAGTTATTATCAAAAGTCGTTGACGGCAAATCGGGGATACAAGTTTTTAAGGATTTGCGAAAGAAGTGCGAATGTGATTTGCTGCTTCTGTCGTCATCAGTGAGCGCAAGAGCTTATTCAAATTTCCAGGCTAACGTGTTTTAAATCCAGCCTTAACATTAAATTTGCAAGATATCGCGTTACTTCTTGGTTGACTAGTTTCGATGCTTCGCACGTCTGACTTTAACGTCGAGAATTAACGCTTGTTTTAGGGCCAGCACAAAACAATAGACATTTATTTCGGTTTAGCAAAAATTTTAAAGGCTTATTTTGTTTTAAGTAAATTTTTAGGAAACTCTGTCCAAGCGTCGTTCTTACGTCAATTTTTAAGAAACACGATTCAAAAAATATAAACGTTTTCTAATGACTGCGAAGCTTTTCAAGTGTTGCAGTTTGTTCATTATTCCTTCATGCGATGTTGAATACAAAACTACTAATTATCATTTGCCAAGTGTGAGCGGAACTAGATTCCAGGAAACACCAAAAGCGTTACATTGTGGACAGCTCGAAAGAGTTGGCTGCTATGTGGCAACAAATTGACCAACACCTTTGTACTGTATTTTTAAAGTAAATCTTAAAATTTGCGAAGCTACCTGCAGTTGCTAAACGATTTGCACTCCCCTAAGCTTCAGGTGCCCTCAAAGCTAAAGGTCTGCAGAGACCGGTTATTTTTTAAATTTCGGGCAGTCCAGGGAGAATTCGTTACGGGGCAAGTTGGGCCGGGCCAAAAACACCACGGGTTGTACTGGCTCCGGCTGTAAAAATGTCGGCCCATGAATAACTCTAACAATGGTTTTATGACTTATCTGTAGACACTTCTGTTTAATCCAGCTATGTCCAACCCAAATGGCTTACTGGGCCAAAAATCATGTTGCTATCTTAACCAGGGCCGCACATTTTATGACATATTAATGAGGGCCGCACATTGAATGACTTACTTAGATCTGAGCAAACCAAATTTAGCTGAAGCTAATACACTGAAAGCGTTCGGAACCTAATTGCAATGTTAACAGACGTGATAAAGTGGCACTGAGGAGACCACTTGCACCAAAGTGTCAAATTCAAGGTTATCAAAATAAGGAAAGGTTGTCAGTATGTAGGATGCTGTTACTTCAGCGAAAACCTAAACTGGGTCGCACAAAATCTTCTCCTGGGCCGTGGGTTGGACATAGCTGGTTTAATCAATAACACCTATGCCTAGAAGTCAAGCTTACGTGCGACCGCAAGTTCCTTAATTAAGAGACCAGTTTCTGTTGTACCGGCTGGGCTCGCCCGAAAAAATGGCTCATGCAGACCTTTACCACATACAAGTTTTTTAATAAATTGCAGCGCATGCAAAATGCAAACCAGAAGCGGCATGAGCAACAATGACGACAAAAAGCTGCTGTATCAGATGCAAGGACCAAATTACCGTGTTAGCAATGTGCGAACAGTCAGATGTTCGTGGGCAGCTTTTTTATGGTAGGCCTACTTGGCAAAATATGTGATGTCTTTTGCAAACTCTAAAAATAGAAGTAAATTTTCCAACGAAACTGAAGCGCCATTCTCATACTTTCTCGTAAAACTTGGGTTGCTTCTTCATAGCCGGTTGTAACAGGTAATCAAGTATCCGTTTCGTCACTCTTATAAGCTTTGTGTGTTGTTTGTCAAAATGCAAAGAGGCTGTAATAAGTAGAAGTGACAGAAAGTATTTCAAAAACAGATTTTATTTCTGTTATCGGCGAATTCCGCGCAGGTCGGCAAAGGGGCCATGCCTCCTCAAATTTCTAGCATATCTTGTCGTTCTGTGCTTCGAGAGGCGGCGCCCCAAACCGAATACTATTGCTCGCTCAAATTGAAACTATTTGGCCCCTCCCAAAATTTTCGGCGGGCTGTGCTACAGNTCTTATATTAATTAAACTTGGTTTCGGCATCTTTTGANTTTTTTTGCTTTGTGACGTGTGTTTTATTTTAAAATCTTCTGGCCTTCGTCTTTTGCTTGCCCGAAATAGTTTTAGCAAATTAGTTAAATGTTATACAGTAGATGCCAATGAATACCAATTTATGCCTGTTACGTTGTGCGATACCAACAACTACGTAACGGTGAAGTCCTACAGCAATTCAACGTACTTCTCACGCTTGGATGTACAAATATGTTGACTGTTTCTATTGTTTATCTTCAGTAGCGAGCATTTGCCTGAATGTGATAAAACAGTCAGGCAAATTATATACTTCACCTGGCCAAGATAGNTTACTTTCTTGTCTCATCAGTAAAATTGGGGATGANACATTGGGGCCCTAAGTTATTACCGTATACGAGTTTCCACCATATCCATCAAACGTTACGCAAAACATAAAAAGACNCCAACATGTTCCGAGAGCTTCTTAAAATACCGCTCGTTGCTTTGTTCGTCAGCGCCATTCCAAACTGGAGAGGCCCTTGATTGCTGGTGGTTAAAGCAAGGGCGTTGGGCTGGCGCGTAAATACACGGCAGAGGATCGTGTCGGGCTCAGGAGCGCGTCTACAAGAAGGCAGGGTGTGTTTTAATCAGCAGTTATCGCTTCGTGATGACACAAACGCACCAAGCTGCGTGCCGCAAAAACAGCCTTCTAAAGCCGCGTGATTTCTGATGATAGGATGGTCGGCGTGGATGCAGTAGAATGCAGCCGGCTGTCCCGCGGTCTTTACACGCAGGTTTTCGAGAGTGGCATATTTGGTTGAACTGCTTGTTTTCGCGATAGCTTATATTGCAGCTGCCGTCAATCAGCACACGCGCTTCGTAATGGGATAAGCTTTTGTAGAAAAAGGAAATTCAGTAAATCTATGACTGGGCATGGAGGTATGGAAAGATGATAGCGACAATGCAAAGCCACAGGTTTCTCCCCGTACAGTGGCGCCAACAACCGCAGAACAAAGGCTATCACAACAGGACTGCCAAAAACTTGCACATTTTAGATGGTTCTTGTTCAAACAGGGCGTTCATTTAGTCACGTTTCCAGCAATGCCGCAAAGTGCATTGCGATCTCAGGCGCTGCGCTACGCGGAGGTGATAAAGTTTCAATTTACAGCATTGCCGCTATAAACAACAGCCTTGTGGTATTTACCAAAAGGGCGTTTTTGTTGCAAAACGTCAGCATCGCGGAGTTATAGCTGAACGCGAACCAGCCAATAGCACCTTCTGCTGCCTGGTCTTGCGTAACTAACAGTGTTGCCAAAAACCCCAGAATTTACCTTGAAAAAAACCCAGAGATACAAAATGTTGAAAAAAGTCTAAACCAAACTTGAAATGTACGCTCCCGGTACTTGAACATACGAATTAAGGTAATATGCATTATTTGCATCATATTTTTAACAAGTTCAAGTCTATTTTCAAACATGATACAGACAATTTGCAAGTAGGCTAGCAGCAAATCAAATGTATGAAGTAACATGAAAAAGCTAGTTACATCTTTTCTAAAAAACGTTTTTAAATATGTTTTCTTTTACTTTCACTTAAATGCACAAATTGAAATATGTACAAGATACATTCAAGGTCTTACAGTATTCTATTCACCCTTAACCACTGCATTCATTGCAATATTTTACTATTAATTTAACGTTCAGAATTTTACATTCGTACCTATCACAATGATAGCGCCTGAAAAACAATGAACAGATTCTCAACCACAGCATCTTCAAAACCAAAAAAAGTATCATAAAATCATGCACAAGCCGCCCTTGACATATCAGTGATTGATTAGAGTGCTGACCTAGGCCTAGTCAGTGCTTAATCTGTAAAACATTAGATTTCAAATGGTTTGGTTAAGCCTAACCCTACTCAACTAATACTGGCTACTGACTCTGCACATTGCGCCTGTGAAACTGTATTCTTCATTGGAAAATACAGTTGAGTAATACAACATACATTTCTAAAATTTGCCCTTCGTCAAAAAACCCCAGATTTTCAATAAAAACCCCAGATTAAACAGAAAACCCCCAGATCTAGTGAAAAAAACCCTAGCAGTGGCAACACTGGTAACTAATAGTGCATCGAGAAAGTCAGCGAGATCTTGGCTTTTGTAAGTTGTTTTATAACAAAGACACCATTGTAAGCCCTAGCTCCTATTCTGTGTAACTTCAGGTTTTTGTGGATTCACTGTAAAATTTAAATTGGTGATTCAGTAGGTAAAATTGTGTTAAATCAGTTGTTTTGTTACTGCATTTGTGGTGCGGTTAGCCAAAGTCAAGGCAAGCCGAATATCGGCAGACGCTAGCGACAAACTCAACAATTTCAGTTTTTTGTGAATTTTTTGGTTTGTGATCGTTACCAACCAAGAGTTAGTAGCTTAATATTAAACTTGGTTGTTTATGCTTTGTTTATCATCTTCTGTACTGGTTAACCGCCGTTACTTCCACTCCCTGTTCTACACTGAAATTAAATTGCTATAATATATGGAAGGATTCGATTTCCAGCAATTGGAGGTATACATTAATGACTTACGCTGGGAGGGAAAAAGCAAGTTTAGATTGCGTAATGTACCTTGTTTTTGTTGACTAACGTGAATCAGATGTTTTGTACTTGAAGCTAGTGAGAAGTTGGGACAAAACAACGGAACGCACTGTAGGCCAATCCCAAAACCAGATTTAACAGCCTTTGTGTGATGAAGCAAAATACATTTGGCAATTACGTAGTTAAGCATATGTAATAATTCTAGAAAAGAAACCTTTTGAGGAGAACAAACTGTGGATCAAGATTCGGTTCCTTTAAAAGAGAAAAAGGAACAAAAACGCTCTGTGCATTTTAACATGCTCATTTTGACTCACGGAATTTTTGTGTGGTAAATGCCATCGTTTTCACTTTTAACTCCAAAAGAACAACTGCAAGTTGGGACCCATTTTTGTTTCAAGAACTTTTGTTGTTGATGTTACTTTGCTGCAGGGATGTAGTGTTAACAAAAAAGGTGTGGGAACGCACCCAAAAAATTAGCCATTTTAAAACAGCTTCAAACTCATTGTAAAGCAAAACGTGAAAAAGGTGTGGGGACGCCGTTCCCACGCGTTCCCACCCCTGCTTTGCTGTGTCACGTTGAATGACAAGCTGAATTTTACCTTGTTCCTTTTTTTCATACTACAGTACTACGACGAAGTTCTATTCCGGTCACTTGGCAGGAGTTGCTAAAGAATGTTCAAAGCACAGAAAACCGTATGACAGAATATGCAACATTGATTATGGACATTCTGAGGATTTATGATTTGTAAAGGTTAAGCAAGATTATAAATAGGCTTTCATACGATGGCGGAATAAATCAACTAAACTGCTACTATACCCTTCATTCGTAGCATGCAAGACACAAAATTGATATTTGGTTGTGTTTTTGTTTCTTTAGTACCTCAGCCATTGTGTGACCGCCAAACATTTTGATCGCTCTGTAATTGTACAGCAGCAATTTCACTTTAGCATCTGATGTCTTTTTCTATTTCTTATGCACATGTCAAACTTTTTTGAACAGCAGACCTAGGAACCTGCGTTTTATCTCCATGGATCTTTTTAGAGAGATATTCAAAGTTACGTGAGTACGATAGGATCACAAACATAGGACTCACACCACTGTCTATCGAAAGGAATCATTTCAAGGAGCTCTAAGAATCAGACACTAAGATCTTAACCAGAAAATATATATTTCGTCTACTAGATAGGCGTTATCAGCTCTGCGAGGTGCATGAAGTATAAAAGTAAATAAAACCAATAAACAGTAAATCTGCCAACTGAGAGAATATAATTGAAAAGATTGCAACCCCAGCTCCCCAATTTACAAAGGAAAGAAAAAGGCCCGAGTAGGAAGAAATAAGCAAAATAAACTGATAAATTATCAAGTGTACAGTGACGTACAAACAAACATAACAGCACAATAGGCTACAGGATNGAGCGAGTAAAGTTGTAGCGAGGTCATGTCAAATATTAGTTGTTCCTACGTTTCACCCTGTTGCNTGCATAGAAATTTGATGAAATCGGAAACCTTGTTTTTAGACCGATTTTAGACCTTATTTGTTCGAACCTTTTAAAATGTGAAGAACGCAAGCCTGTAAGATTAGAATGTGGAGCATTTACCATCGTGCAATGCGGTCGCTGCAGACTGCCAATTTTCTCAAAATGTGTAAGATAAACTCTGACCGATGCGATGTGGAAGAGCAAAAGTCGGTTTTTAGAAGTGTGATTCTGCTAACCTGGTGTCGCCTGTCAGTTAAGACTGCCCTAATGCTTTTGCTATAAGCGGTGATTACGCTGCGCGAACCGCTCACAGTCATCCGGACCAGCCAACAGTGACACCGCTACGTAGTCGTTTGTTTGTACAGCACCTGTACACGTAATTATTGTTATCGTGTGCTTCCTACTGGCGCGAGCGCTGTAGCGTTAGCAGCGCATATTTCTTCTGTTTGTCAGCGCCTGTGACGTAACCACCTGAAAGTTGCTTCTCAATGCGTCTTCTGGAATGAGGAACCGAAGTTTGAATGGGGTATACTTTACAGGGAAAGTGATTTTTCGTAATCAATTCGGGATTGTCGATGGGAGAAATTCTAAAATGAGGTGTGGAAAATCTCAACACAAGGGCTCTTTTTCTGAAGCCTTTGTAGTTTGTGATGGTCATAGAATATTCAAGAATATTCAAAATTTTTGGTGTGCTGTTACAAGAGTTTAGGTACAAAAAGTGCATTTTCCAAAATCTTCGTGTTTTTTGCTGGTCAAAAACTTGTATCCATACCATCTGTATATTTGAAGAAAGTTTAAATTCAGAAATCTTTGCTACTGCAAAATATTGGCCTTCCCTGGGATGTTGTGCGACTGATGCACTTAAGCAGCGTTGATTTGTTTCGTATGGGTGTTGGCAAACATTCTACAACAAGTTGCAAACTGCAAGTCTTCTGCAACACTTTGTAAGTGGTTTGGTATAAAATGAAACAAAAGCAAGTGGACAAAAGTTGCCACGTCGTCTCTTTGTTGGGAAGGAAGAGAAATTCGATCTTTCAAAATGTAGGTGGCTGTGAGCAATACGTTCGTTGGCGGAAGTTTATTCAAGTTGATCTCTGCTCTTATGGACAAACATTGTTTAGATTGTAAGTCCAGATTACACTTTGGGCTTGCCAAAAAGTTTGCCTGTTGGATTTATCAAACAAATTTTTAGATGTCTGTTGCATTAAACGCTGAAAAAATAGTTGCTGAGTAGCCGGCTCGATGCAAAAAATTGTTGCTGAAAAGACAGAAACCCAAGGAAATTAGTATGGTGTCTGAATGGTCTGTAGTCAGGGTCTACGAGAGAGAGGTACAAGAGGTACATCGTACCCGGACCCGGTAGGTACTGGAGCCCGGGAGGATAAAAGTATGCACGCTAGGTTTTTGTGTAATCAAGTCCAAAATTACTAGTGTATGCCAGTTGCCAGAATGACAATTAATCAATTTATAAATCTTACCATGGTAACTGCTTCATCTATATTCTGATTACTACTGTATACAAACAAGCCATGCAAGTTTCGACGACGACCCCAGAAACCAGGAGGGCCGGGTATCGGTCTTCGTACCCGCTGATAAAATTTCTCTCAAGTCATCCTGTCTGTAGTGACTTGCACAAACAAGGTGCGAAACGAGGTAAGCAGTTGTCGATTTTGTTTTTCTTGCTTCCATATGTGTACGGTTGAGGATGCAGGCCAAAGCAAGCTGTTGTTGAAGGACGCAAACAAGTACAGAACTGAACCCAGCTTGTCAATTCTATTCCAAAGAGATGGTCTGATTTTCACAGGACACCGTTTAAGCATTGAGATAACGTTGAGTAAGCTTACACTTGTTGGTGTTTCGGGCAAGGTTGTTGAGAGGAATGCTGTTTAACAGAATCTGCCATGCTGGCATGTCGCAAACACGGTGTTGTAGTGTGTGTCTGATGATGGTTAGGGTCTGTTTTGTGTTGTCATTCGGACAAGCGTCTTTCGCCGCGGCATCGTCACGGCTGGTCAGTTTCTAGAGGTGTTTCCATGGATGAGGGTCTATTGCATTGTCAGTAAGTCTCTTCTGTACGCAGTTTTGACGTTGAATTTGGCATGGATTATGTCGTGAATTTGTGCAAACTCAGTTTTCAGTTGATGTGCGACATATTGCAGAGCAATTCCCTGGATTTTTGTTTTTAATCCAGTTGGAGAGGTTTTAAAAACAGATTCAAGAATGCTGCTTGAAAAAGTTGCTAATTCTGCTTCGAGTGCGATTTCTGCAACTTGTCAAAAACGCTCCAACGTTAGCAATGCAGTGAAAAACTGTGATGTTTTAAAACAGGGGTCTTCAAACTACGTCTCGCGAGCCAAGTCCGGCCCGCGAAGCCATTTTATCCGACCGCAAAGACATTTTGTCAATAATGAAAAAATAATGTTTTTACGGAACGTTTGTTCATTTGGTAGAACTTAACATATCCTGAAATAATCTCGTTGCGTAAAAAAAAATTTGGTAGAATTTAACATATCCTGAAATAACGTCCGGCCCTCGAACTGGTGTGTAATAGCTTATGTGATCCTCTGAAAAAAACGTTTGGAGCCCCCTGTTTTAGAAGAACAAAACTACTTTATTCTAGATAAGAATATGTGTTTATACCTGACGCAACCGTTTCATTTTTGCGGGGATTTCATGAAAAATCGTTCTCGACCGTTCGTTAAGTTCAAGCTATTTTATTAAGTTTGATAGATTTTTTATCAGCTGTTCGTTCTTTCTGTGGGTTTAAGGCAAAATAGGTAAGACGTCAATTACTTTATGTAAATCATTATAAAATTGCTCAATCAGCTTTCTATGAAGTTAATTCCCTCCGCTCGACCACATTGGTTTCTCACCGGTTGTGGTGATTGATTTA
>JGI24021J15306_10013888_pt1 | contig 10014 bp, 8 predicted proteins | sample Ectturendosymbi1_FD_15306 | JGI IMG/M metagenome (IMG submission 15306) | reverse complement strand
TAAACATCATAATTGTGATTATAAAATTTTGTTTGGTGTTCCCCAAAATTTTTTTATTGCATAAAGTGGTCCATGATGCAAAAAAGGTTGAAAAACACTGCCCTAGTTTAAAGTTCAACGTTATTTTTGATGCAAAAATTTTTTACTTCAGGTTTTCAAAACTGTATGAAATTTGCCTAGCCTGAATCTTGTGACAAAACTGTTTATCTGCTATGGATCAGATTACTACATGGGTTGAACCTGCCAAGCAGTTTGCTAAAGATTCCATTCGTTTAGTCAAACGATGCACCAAGCCAGACAGGAAAGAATTTCAGAAGATTGCTTTAGCGACTGCAATTGGATTTGCAATCATGGGCTTCATTGGTTTTTTTGTGAAGCTGATTCACATTCCCATTAACAACATCATTGTTGGAAGCTAGAGACAAGATTGACTTTAACATTGTCTTTTGAAATAATGAATTAAAGAAACTGAAATACAATATACTGAATGAAGAAACCTGTCTTTCTCTGCCCTTGCTTTAGCCTTACAAGTTTTCACATGTAAGCTTTGCTTGCAATGTTCAGGACTGAAGATGCGTAATTTTACGTGAAAAATTTGCTGATCGATTCCTTGCTTACCCCATTGTGGAGAGTACGTACTTGATTATAGATATGTGCAAGCTTGAATCATCACAAAGAGAAAGCAGAGCACAGTCAGCTGATTCCTCAAAAGCATACAGAAAACATAGTGCTTTTAACTGTCACCAAGAGATCATCTTCCAAATATTGCAATAGTTTTTGTTTTGACGACTCCAGCAGCAACTACATATATGTGCTGTGCAGAACTGCATATGTAATTTCATTGACAACACTTGTCATCAACAAAAAATGTTTAATCTCCAGCATTCTGCTATAGATTTGCAAAATGCCCAAGTTTGCTGAATGCTTGTTAAAATTTTAATTTAAAGACTTTTGAAAAAGATGTATTCTCAGTTTCTTTACTTTTATTTACTGTATTTGCTAGAAAACACAATGCTGCAATGTCTCGTTTGAATGACATGTACTTGTTTTTAACATGCCTTTTCAAGACATCTAAGATTCCATTAGTTCTAAAGTAATGTTATATACTTTGTAACACTGAGCTGGTAAGCTCATTTCTTAAGTTTGCAATATGAATGTTGAGTAGTGTTCAGTTGCATGAACTGCCTTCAAAAATTGGCAATGTTTGTTAAACAGCATTTTAGTTTCACTGTTTATGGGGTCTTACTGGTTGTGGAGTAATATTTTTGAAAAGTTGTCACCCATGTCATTGTTTTGCATTTGCTTTGCTCTACCTTAATACATGAGCAGTGGTCGTGTTGTTTGTTTGTGCAGGTTGCTGTTCTCTTTTTGGCTAGCTGAACTATGCCTTGTCTAATTTTTGTAAAACTTCCATTGCCTGATGCAAAGGTGTATGGAGTTCAGCTGTCTCACCACCGGTCGACTGTCAACTCGTTACATTGTCATCTACTGAACAATGGCTTGCTTTCAATGGGATTAAGGGATTCAATATATATGACAAAAAATGGAAGGTCGGTCAGTCCTGAAGAATATCTATCTTGTGGCGACAGTATTAACGTGCACCTTCGATTGTGTGGTGGCAAGGGTGGTTTTGGTTCAATGCTTCGGGCACTTGGTTCCCAAATTGAGAAAACCACCAACACGTAAGTTGAGTATATATTTGGTTTGAGAGTTAATAAATATGTGTATTTTTGAAATATAAGATATAATTAGTGTCAGTTAACCTAAAAGCAGTGCTTCGGTTTGTTATGTGTAAATCCATTGCATGCTATTGATCAATAAAATAACTCCTTATTTTGATGGCAGGCTATAACTTCTTTCAAAAATGTATGAATTTGTTGTGATGTGCAGTTGCAATGTGCAGGTGCAAAAGTAGGCAACCTGTCTTCATGCCAACAGTTGCTTTTCTAGAGCAGTGTAAGCTTTTTCACATTTTGTAACTCCAATTGCATCAAACTGTTTTCTAACCATAATCACAGAGCAGCAAGTTGCTTAAAGAGCTGTGAATGATCCTTGTCAGATCAGAATTCTACTTGAGGGAGATCTGCTGGAAGTCATTGGAGTGGACTGTTTCTCAACATAGGAAGTCTTATTCATGGAAAAACATAGTGAACTGTTATCCTCCAAAAACTAAAAACGCAAAGAAAACTTTTAAAAACAAGCTGTAAACTCATGTGCGACTGAAAATACTAATATCCATGAAAATTGGTGTTAAACGACCTCACAAATACCAAGCATATGTGATAACCTGTTGCAAAGCATAAAACTGAGTTCAGTGAAGTCTCTTATTTCCATACTAACCTGCAGCTTGCTGCTTATTTCGTAGTAGATCGGCACACGGCTGGGACATTGCAAAGCCACTGTGATCAAATCTGCCACTTCCATTTTTCAGAGAGGCTTGTCGTGATCTTAGTGGGAGAAGAATGAGAGACGTGAATAATGAAAAGAAGATGATTGAGTGGGCCAAGAAAAAGGCTGAACAAGATAAGGAAAAGGAAAGACAAAGGTTAGAAATGGCTTCAGTTTGCTTTGTGCAATGATTGTTGGGTCTTTGCACTTTGATAATTAGAAAGGATTCTGATGGATGGGTTTGCGGCTTGGAAAATTCTCACAAAGTGTCGATTTTGGCTTGAGCTGTAATTGTGGTTGGCTTTCAACATAACTAAACAATTCAAACAAGTCTTTGGTGTGTGAGGATAGCAAGTTTTGAAACGATCTTTTGCAAATAGCATAAGCTAAATTCTTGTTCCATTAGAATAGCGAAGTTGGAACGCCAGCTCGAAAAGCCCAAGCATTTCTTTAATGACCCGGAATATGAGAAAAGTCTTGAAACCACTCAGGACAACGTTGAACATGCGTTGAAAAAAGGGTTGGAAGCCCACAAGCGGAAATGTAATCATTCCACCACCAGGTAATATTGTCAAGTAGACTGCTTTGTCGAGAATCTCTGTTCTGTTCATTGTGGTCTGTGGTTTGCTTACGCGATTGAATTGATAAACCACTGTAGTTTGTAACTTCAATGTTTCCAACGTGACCATGGATGTGCTGTCCTCTTGTCAGCTTCTATACTCAAAGGCTGTGATTCCATCCATAAAATCTTGAATCATGTATGAACAAACATAACGAGACTTTTTTGCAGTTTCTCTGCTCTTCAGCGAATGATCCCACTTCACTCCCAAATATTGCTTCAAGATTTTATCAAATACAGTAGAATTCATCTGTAGCGTCACTTCATGGGACCGGTGGGCAAGCGTCGCTATAGGCTGACTGTCATTACAGCCCAACTTCAATAAATCGCTCCTGAAATGTCTTTTTAGTTCAATGCCAGAGCCTGGCATGGGTTGAAAGTGTTCTTTAATTAGGATTTCCGCTTACTGTATCGTGTTTTCGCGTATGTTCGGACAAGAAAAATTGAGAAACTTCTTAGTCTTTATATTTCCAAATTGTAATCAACGTCATTCTTGAGATAGCAATTAGAGATAGGCCGATATATCGGGCCAATATTGGGGTTTTACCGATATATCGGTATTGGCCAAAACGGCCAATTTTATCGGCCTCACTAGGTGTTGACAAAACGCTGTTCTCTTCCTCACGCATCCAGACAATTTGCGCAAGAAAGTACAACGAACCAAGTCCAGACAGTTATCTTGCAGCAACACTAGCAGATGCGGTTTCATAAACAAGCAGTCAAGATAAACCATGGAGCACACGTCGGCCATCGCAACCGAAACAAAAGCATCATCACTAATCAGATTAATTAAAAACCATAGCAAATATTGAATTCGTTGCAATTTGAAAAATTTTAGCTCATGGATCCTGATTTTTGAAAAAAAGGTAAGGCATAGATTCCATTATCTTTTTGATAATGAAGCAAAAACAAGATTTAAAAAATTTGGAAATATCGGCATCGGTCCATGAATGGCCGATATATCGGTATGGGCCCCAAAAAGCCATGTCGGTCGATCTCTAACAGCAATGCATCCCTTGCAAGTTTTGCCACTTTCGTACCATTTTCGCTGCTGAACAAAACAACGATATCGTACGTTTTCCCATAATGGGATACTGCTTCTTTTGTTCGGCAATTTGCGCACTGCTCCACGAAGACTATGGATCTAACTGACTACAGTCGCAACAATCCCTAATACAGCAAACTCATAACTAGGGCAAGTTTTTGTTGCAGTAAAAAAGTAAGAAAGTTGCATTTGTTTTCAACGAAAGTTGCATTTATGCGCAGGAAGTTGCATTTATGCGCACATTTGACTGCGAAAGACTTGACACAAGCTATATTCGTTTGCGCGGACTTGGCCAAAAGCCAAGACTTTCCGCACTTCCACCTTTAATTGAGTTCGGGCAATGTCGTACTTGGCTGGGGTTGTAAAACTTCAAGCATGCAAGCCAACTGTTTCGTCATAGATAACAATGAGACGCAGCTAATCCGTCATATAGCTCTTTTTCATGCAATCAAAGAGAATAAGAACTAAACTGAAATAGTTTTGTAGTATTTTTTTTAATTACACTTTTACATTTTGCGCAATACTTGATAAAAATTGCGGTAAAAAGTTGCAGGCAAAAATCGATAAAGTTGCAATATAAACTTCCTGGAAACAGCTCAAAACATTGAACTACATATATTTTGAGTATTAACGAAGCTGTAAAAAAAAGTTGCAAAAACTCGACCTACTCAATAACAATTTGCCTCGATTGCTGCTAATGATGCCATTCTTAAGTCACGCCTGTTGCTGCTCAACGATTTTATGCTAACTGCGTTCCTATTCGATCATAAAAGATTTGTGTGGCGGCTCTACATAGCCGAGCTTAAAGGAAAATTGCAACTGTTGTTATAAGCCAGGGGTTCTCAACCTTTCTAGATCATACATTCCTTCAGCGTTTCGACAGATGAGCATGTACCCCTTAAAATTTATTATGACAAAAAGGCTGAGTAAAATAACAAAAATCCACTGGATTTTTAAGTTTATCTAATAGTTTTATTCAAAATTAATCGACCATTTCACAATTATTTTATCATGACTAATCATAGATATATTCAACAATAAGCGTATATAAGGATTTTTGAAAATTATATCACAACACATCCTACAACACACAATAAGCAGCAGTATCTTCAAGTTTATCAGAAAGCCCGCTGTTTCGAATAGATATTCGGTGACCGGGTTAAACACAACGTGTATACCAGTGGTTCCCAACCGGGGGGTCGCGACCCCAAAGTGGGCCGCGGAGAAGTGGCTGTGGGGTCGCGAACAACAGCCTCAATAGTTTTCTCGAAGGCCCGAATTTTTAAACTGTGTATATCATGGATTCCCAAACCTGGAGTACATGTACCTCTAGGAGTACATTTGCGTATCTGAAGGGGTACGTTTATTTTACATCCCAACAAATTAACTTTGAGACATAAAAACGGAGTCTGCTTTTATAGTTCTAAAAATCTAAAACTTCTAAATTCAGTGAATTTTCGTTACTTCAATTAGCCTTTTTGGCATAAGAAATTTTAGGGGTACATGCTAATCTGTCGAAATGCTGAAGGGGTACATGGTCAGAGAAAGACTGGGAACACCTGACGTATGTTACCATTGTGTGTCACATCAGCAAAGCAGAGACACGGATAGGTTTGTGCGGTTAACGCTATCTCCGTCTTATTTTGTATCTGGTTTCTACGATATATTTTTGAACGCCCTTGTCGCAAAAATACGCCAACACCCGTAAAATAATCGCTGCCTTTTGATGCTGAGATGACGTCAGCCTCGTAATCATCTGTCCTGCTGTTAATTCTTGCCAGCTGAAATTTCGACAAAAACACAGCGGTATTCCTACAGTTCCGTATTCCATTCATTTTTCCAGGGCGGATATTAGGGGAGGCGAACCATGATTGGCTTCGGGCCCCTTTTTGAAACTTTCGCGCTTAGTTTTTTCATTGTTTTGTTCAAATCTTATGAACCACGCTAGAGCAGGGGTCTCCAAACTACGGCCCGCGGAGACATTTTGTCACTATTGAAAAAAACATTTTTTTACAAAGAAGTCATTGATTTGATAGAATGTAACATATCCCGGAACAATCACAGTACATACGATGTCCGGCCCTCGAACTGTTGTGTAATAACTTATGTGACTCTCTGACAAAAAAGTTTGCAGACCCCTGCTCTAGAGCAGTGCTCCACAACCGGCATGCCGCGGTCCACTGGTGTGACGCGGAATAACTTCATCTGAAAATATGAGTTCGCTAACTACAATCCTATCTAGACTTCCACTGTGCATTTATGTGGTTTTTGTGATGTGAGAATTGCAGTTTTCACAACCACATGGTAGGCCTGGCGTAAAGCAATAATGGTGGGCGAAGGTATACGCTTTGGTGCGTTAGTGAAACATCAAAATCCAGCCATTCAAATTATGCATTGCTGTTTACATGGGGACGACAGGCCCGTAATCAGGTTTTAAAGTTTGGAGGAAAATACATTTTAGGGGAGAAATATTTTTGTTTTTATTGTATGTTTAAAACAAACTTTTCTGGGTACAACATAGTTTGGGAGGCCTGTGCTCCTCGTGGCTACGATCCTGAGGGAAGCGCTGATGATCAAAGTATTACCAAAGGAATTGCCAGAGACGATGAACGGCTGTATCCGTATTGTCAACTTTGTTAAACCAAGTGCGTTGAATTCGCTAATTTTTTCGTTGCTAAGTGAAGAAATGGGATCAGAACATCAATCACTGCTGTTTCAAACGTCTGTGCGTTGGTTCCACGGGGCAAAGTTGTCGCAAGACTCTTCGAACTCCTGCTTGAAATATTTCAGTTCGTATTAAGTCAGAACAACACCTTGAACATGATCGTTTGATTGCTACACTTGCGTTTGTGACCGACATATTTGAACACTTGAATGAATTCAACATTAAAATGCCAAGAAAAAAGAAAAATATATTGACATGTTCTGACAAGTAAAAAGTTTCAAACAGACAATAGTACTGTGGAAAATTGAGTTAACACGGGGATCACTGGAAATGCTTCCAGGCAAGAAGCAATCATAATAGAACTATTGACAAAGAATTCGTGTTGGATATGGCCCAAGAAACTTAACTTTCTTACATCAGAAATATGACCATTACTTTTTCACAATTAATACGGAACAATATGGCTGGATCCGAAATATTATTTTGGCTCATGCTGAAATTTTCAACGCAATAACTATACTTCCCTGTTAGAAAAAAATATTCAACTCTGAGATGAAAAATCAACGATGTTCCACTTGATGAGTTTTGGATTTATACTGAAGAGGTATATAAGCGAATTTCGAAAGTGGTTTTTGAAATGCTACTTCTGTTTTTCATTACATACTTGTGTGAACAAAGTTTCTCATCTTTGTTATTGATCGGAACGATAAATGATCAATGCTTAAAAGAAATTGATTGAGAATTTGGAGTTGCTCTTTCAAAGACTGAGCGTAACGTGCAGCGATTGTGCTCATTACAACAAGCTCGAATGACTCAAAATAGTTATGAAGTGTATTGTTTACATTAGTGGTCGAGGTGTGCCGCAAAACTTTGGAAAGTTGTTAAGTGTGCCGTGAGTGAAACAAGGTTGCGGAGCACTGCTCTAGAGCAACATAAAAGCTCTGAAACAAGTCATATGCTTTTCAAAATCAAACAAAACTTATGTGCAAATGAGCCGAAGGGGGTCCATCAACCACTTTAATGTGTAGATTTGGGGTCTGACAGTTTGCCTCGGGTCCCTATACTCTCATATCCACCCCTTATTATTATGTATTAGTTATAGTTCAAGCTCATGTTTCCAGGATGAGCGTATGGGTGACAGATGGCGTGATCTTACCAGCAGGCCTAATAGGGCACCGTGATGTGCATAAACGTTGAAAGCAACTAAGATAGTACTCCCTTGCCTTGGACCAGCCTGCAGTACCCAGCTATCACGAAACTCTCTTTCCAGTAAGTCTGTAATCGAGAGTGCGTGCCCCGGTCGAACTACAAGGTGAGTTTGTGGAACTGCGAAAATGATCATGTGACCGGTTCTATGCAAAAACCCTGATGCAGTTCTGTTGCGCCATGCAGCAACCGTACCCAGGCCGTCTGAGGGAAATTTTACCAGGGGGTACAAAGATGGGTACCAGGTCCCCTAGCCAGTCCCGTCGCCAGGGCTTAGCCCTCCCAAACAGCACCAACCCCCCCAAATTGAAATATGAAACACTATAAATCAATGGAGTTTTGTCAATTTCTACAACGTCTAGCCCCCCTGTTGAAGACTTTCTGGCGACGGTTCTGGGCACAACAGCAAGTTACAATCATTTTGACCCCAACCAAAATTTTGCAAGGTTTGTCCTGGCTGGGGCTGAGGGTTTATGTAATATTTTCGAAGGGGGTCGGAAGATCAAAAATGTTGGGAACCACTGGTGTAATATTTTCGAATATTACATAAACCCTCGGCGTTCGTTCGCGACATTTGCTTTTCCTCATCGCTCATGAACAGTTTGCCTCTGGTTTCCAACATTTCGTTGCTGAAAGACCCTTCCTGTGCTTGTTGCATTTCTTGGTGGGGAGCACTGCTGGTTGTCAAAGCAAACATCTCTGTGTTTTTGCATTCCAGGGAGACTGGCAACGAACACTGCGCTTCGAAGAAGAGCAAACTGTGGTTTGGACTTGGTGCTAACGACGACGACGACAGCGACTCTTCTGGTCTTGATGACGAAAGCGAGTTTTATCCAATGATAAGCGGCAGACGACCGCTCCACACAGACGGAGCATCTTCATCCGCGGCTTCGAATGACTCAGCGCAACACTCTGCACAGGTAGACAATCACACCCACGGCAACACTGGTGATGATGAAGACCCTGTCCAACCACACAAGCCAAGCAAAGGTGAAGTGGAGGATACAGAAAAAGCGATGGAAGTAACGACTGGTGAGCAAGGCGAGGTTGGGAGCCAGGGTCGCGGGGAACTCCCCGACAACGAGAGCGTTAATTGCAAGGACTCGGGCCTTCCTCAAACGAACCGCCAGTGTGTTGGGGTTGGGGCCGAAAATGAATCCACCGAAACAACAGTGCATGGCCAAGACGGTCAAGCAGAGCCCAAGTCTGAGTGCATGATTACACTGCACAAGGATGAGCAGGGTTGTTGTGATGATCTCGATCTTACGCATTACAAAAACGCTGAACAGCTTGAAAGCATCGGCATGGAGAGGCTGAAGCAAGCTTTACAAACTCGCGGTCTTAAGTGCGGGGGAACGCTGATACAAAGAGCGCAGAGACTTTTTTCTGTCAAAGGCCTTGATCAGAGTCAAATACCCACCAACCTTCTGGCGGCGAAACCTAAGTGACGATGAATGGAATGTTTGTCTTCAACGAAATCGTTGAAGATTACATAACTAGTAATGTCTTTATACTCATTGGCGTCGACTGTGAGATATGGAGGAAAGACAAAGTTTACTTTAATGAGTATTCTATTGCTGTGTACTTACAGCGCAAACATGACTTGACTTGAGTAATGCACAGCTTGACCCCAAGCTTAATATGTGGTTGCGAAGTAGTTCGGCCAGGTGAGAAGTAGAACTCCCACGAAGCTTTGCGCTTCCTTGCACTTGTCTTTGCGACACTGAATATCTTGCGCTTTTGCTTGACAACCATGTACGTATCGATGTTACTGGCGATTAACTCAGTGCTCCGCAAAATTTGAAACTAGTTTTATTTATACGATGTTTGCTTAGTTTTCAAGCGATGTGCATCACCTGGAGCTGGGCACAATACTTTGGACTACTAAAATTGTTCATCAGAAACTGGACTTAGTTCGGATCCAGTTTAAATTCTGCGCTTTGATTAAACTCCACGTCGCGAGGCGGTTCCTTCAAAGTATCGACTGTTGTGGATTTAACCAGTGGTGAACGTAGAATAATTTTCTTACCGGAACGATCCAGTATTTGTCAATACCCTTGCAAAATTTCAGCCATAAATCAAGAGCACGTC
>JGI24021J15306_10013887_pt1 | contig 10014 bp, 8 predicted proteins | sample Ectturendosymbi1_FD_15306 | JGI IMG/M metagenome (IMG submission 15306) | reverse complement strand
CGTTCCCGCCCCATTACACCCCTGGTCACAACTATGCAACACCGACTAAAGCAGGGGTCTCAAACTCAAATTGCTCCGAGGGTCAAATGAGGACTTATAAAATATCCGAGGGCAGTATTATGAGGCTGACGCAACAATGGCGGTACCTGAACCTTACTACAAACATATTTTACATTTTGTTTCCTGCAAAAAATATTGTGACTGTGAGTTATAGGCAAACCATTTCTGGGTGCCTCTACGTTTGCTTAAAAAGACCTTGTTCACTCGCTGAACACTTTTAAACACTGGCGAAGAAACTAAATACCTTGAATATTAATTATTTGGAAATTCCCGAAAAGCATCACGGGTCACACAAAATGCCCTCGCGGGCCACATGCGGCCCGCGTGTTTGAGACCTCTAGACTAAAATGACTAGTGTTAACAGTATTCTTTTGATGTGAACGTTTTAATCTACCTAATCTACCAATACCTTGGAATTTAGGTGAATGCGATGCAATTGAGATAGCAAGCTAATTAAAACCGCAGTACCGACTCTGTGTGCAATGGCTCGCAGTGAAATTCTGCAAAATTTCTTCTCTGTTAAAAACTTTGTGGTTTTCTTACTCAGCATTTCATTTACCAAATTATTCTGATGCATCTGAAAGAACAGTTTTACCTTCCTAAGTTTCAAAACTCAGGCCTTAAAGTATCTTTCCCTGCTTTTACTATTTCAGTTGGACCTTGCTAAACTGCAAGAAGTTATAACCGAAGGCAGAACGGTCTAACTAGACTTGATAGACCTCAGGCAACGCGATTAAACCAAAGTTGTAAAGCAAACGACATCAGTTTGCATGACATTTTGGCAGCTTTCTGTTCGGGACGAAGTTGACTGAGGCTTCAGTTTTCCAGCTGCGCAGCAAACGCAAGTGACCCAAGCAGTGATCAAGCGTAGCTCTACCCATGAAATAAATAATGCTTAAACGGCTAATTTTGTTTTTACAGTGAAAACCACGCTTATGTGCATTGCTTGAATTTATGGTTGAGAACGGCTTTATTGTAGCACTTCGATATGTAATAACTACTAGATACAGTGGTTTAAACAGTACTCATTAGCCACGCGATGCCTTTTCTGATCTAAAATTGTATTGCAATCAAAGTGCGCTTTGTAGATTGTATTTGGGGCTCAGACACCGCTGTTGTACAGCGTCAATGGTAAGTCTTGTTTGCCGAAACGACCGGCCAAACTGCTTGCAACGTAGTTTTTTACAACCAAGTTTGAAAGACTTTTACCGGGAAATCATACACATCTAAACGGTTACAGGGCTGCACAGTTAGTGAAATTTTTATTCTACCATATGTTTCAATGTAAATTTTTAAAAATATGACAGTTACTACATAAGAACAAAAAACATGGTATTTCTAAGAGTTTGCTTCGCACTCCAGAAATATTTTTTGCTGCTTATGCACTTAATTCATTTAGTTACGTCAGAATGAACATCATATTTCGTACTACACACTCTTACATACATGTTTGTTTTAATCTTGCTAGCCTAGATGGCGCATGACCCCATTTATTGGGGCGACGAACATTTAAATTAACGCCAAGTATTTTCACAAAACATTTTTGACTTGCTATGGGGAAGGAACAGCAACACCAAATTTTTTATCTTCACTACGGCAAATATGTCAAACCAACGCTCAAGCGGAGAAATTTTTGCTTTCAAGCTCATCCCTATTAACCTACTTTTGATATGGCTCTTCGAAGTACGCAACGAACTGCAAGATTCTCGATGCATTGGCTGTCCCGAACTTCAAGCAAATGGAATCTCAACTCATCGTTACTCTCGCTGCCTTTGATTGCGCAGAATCCTGACGTTCCTGGCAGCGCTGGAATAGTCGAGATCGCAGAAGCACTGAGCAGGGAAGCAAGCAAGCATTTGTTGTCGGGGCAAAATACGACGAAAACAGTAAAAGCGGAGGCTGAATCAATTGGTGAGTAGCAATTTATTGTTGCCTGACAGTCCAGTAACCCGGAAATTGTTTCTGTAACGCGCGAAAATGTGTGAAAATAAGTAAACCCGGGTGTTTCCAACAGATCATTTCTGCTCATACTTCAGTTTGTTTGCATTGCACTCATGTGAAACAGCGAAACTTCCTTGTTCTATGTCTTTGGGGAGTTATCTGCCAAGTGTTGAATATGAAAGTATTGACTCCATACTGTAGAAAAGATAAAGAAAGTGTTTTTTTGAAAGTTGCCACTTTTTAATTTGTACATTTTGGGGCAATACAGTTTGCAATCAGTGACAGTTTTACGACCATACGTCGCGGTGTCAGGGACTTTCCCAGGTTTTGGGTTCGTGTTTTGGTGTGACCGGCAAGTGACCTTTCCACGTCTCAGAAAACGAGACAGCTGCAGGCAAAATGACAAAGTCATAGTGGTGCCACAAAACGTGAAAAAACAAGGAAAATTGCAATTTCGCTTCGGGGAAAGACGGTGATCCTATTTGCTCTATTTAATATGAGTTTTTACTCTTCACTTTTTAAAATTTGAAGGATTTCAGACAAATCTGCGGACCTTTTTTCAATTCCTGATGCATTGAAATTGGCACGACCGTTACTTGGAATTTTTACAACCTTGCAACGTCCTGATTTCAAATGTCAAAACTATGGTAACCCTAGCTGAATGCACTTCACGCGCACGCAGACGCTACTTTTGCGCTGACGAACGTTTTGAGCGCAGGGCGCCATGTTGTGATTTGTCGAGAGATTGAAGTTGCACAATGGATCGTGCCTGTTGATGTCCATGTCCACTTGAACAAGTATTGCACCAGTTGAAAAACGACACCGATGCCACCAATAGTTCACAACTGAAAAACGTAGTTAAATGCTATGGAAATAGCCTTTATGACACGCGAGACTGTGCAGCACAGCACTACAGCTCAAAATATGCATTTTCGCGCATAAACCGACGAATGAAATTTGGCATTTTTCAAGTTTTAAATCGTGAACGTACGATATTACTCGAGAAACACATTATCGGAGACGTAGATATCCGTTTTTGTACTATCAGAAAATTTGGTCTGGGCGTGGATGGGTGTGAATATAAAGTTAACATAGCTAGATGTACCGTGGTAATGAACAACGCTTCCGAACAGCACACGTTTCAGTCACTTTCCTGCAAGGTGCTTTTCTCAAGATGTGTAGGTCTCGAGCTAAATACCGGGTAGGGCGTTTCTTTTAGTAAGCGCTTCTAAATACACGTGCACCCGGTCCAGCGTACCTGTTTTTGCTGAGAGCTTTGAAGTGGCTCTCGTAAGAATTAAGTACAAAAGCAGTAAGCATCTTAAACAAACTTGTCGTGCCCTCGAAAAGGTTAAGCTCAAATTTTTACTGGAAAATGTACTGATTTTATAAACACGTAAATAGCATAAACTTTACGAAGAAAATTTAAATCTTTACGCAACTAATAAAAGTCCTGTAAACAGAACGGATACGCAGGTCGTGACCGAGTTTGGCAAAAAACTTCGTGCACAAGAACTTTTGCTAAATCAGGAAACGGCGTGCAGCAGTCAGTGTACATCCAGTGGCGTACCTAGGGTTTCCCGCGCCCGGGGACAAAGACAGTTTTGGCGCCCCCACCCCGCCCCTTCCTGGCAACGTAGATGCAAAGTGTGAGTTGGTAGTTAGGGGGCGTCGAAACTGACTCAGGCCCCGCATATAGTTATTTCTAGACAAGCCTGAAGATTTTACATGACTGTGACGTCACGGATTTGACGTCAACACCTTCGAATCTTGGAAGTCTATAAATTTCGCAAAGTTAAGAATCTAATCGTTTCGCATGAAGCTATCCCCTCTTTGAATTGTAGGTCACGATAGAGCACTCAAACTGTTGTATTGTGAAATTCCCAACTGCAGTAATGCATTCAAATTTTAGCAACGAGTGAAAGAAAAAGCTAGGCAAAAAGCTCCTATCATCTGCAAAAATCTGCATGATACTTTAATGACAGAATTTTATGGAGACAAAAATATTCTGATAACACAGCATAAAATTGACCAGAGTTGCACCATTGTTTTAGCACGTTATGTCAGAACCTGTTTAACATCCTAATTGCAGCGTACCCGCTAGTTCCCATTTCTCTCGTCTGGTCTTGTAGCAGCCACCGCTGGTGCGAGCTGTAGGGCAGGGGTGGCCAACCTATGGCGTATACGCCAAGTTTTGCGCATTGGATGATTTCACTGGCGCGTCTTTGTGATCGCAATAAAGTAAGATAGTAAACCTTCCCAAAACGTATCGGTTTTTCGTACAAAACCCTTGAGCTGCCTGTTATCATCTGGAAACAAGCTGTTCATGATTTTGTGGGAAGAGAAAAACAAACCATCTGAGGAAAGAGCTCTTTTATGTGATAACAACCGGCTATTTGATCTGGAATTTTTAGTTAATTTTGCTGACCGTCTCAATCATCTGAATATCAAACTGCAGGGCAGGAACGAATTGTTTCCTAATTTAATAAATCATTTCAATGCATTAAAGATGAAGTTGAAACTGTTCATCTCGCAGTTAGAAAATGAGGATATGAATCAGTTTCCGTATTTAAAGGAGCAGATTGAAGGTGTTGTTGATAATGGCAATTGAGAAAATGCATTGAAAAGATCAAATTATTGCAGAACGTTTGTGATTTTGCTAAAGAAAGCTGAACTTTGGCAGTTTTAACCCCATTCTTACTTAGTGAACAAAAGATTATGAAAAAGCCAAGTAACATACAAGGTGAAAATCAGTGACTTCAAAACAAATTCAATATTGAAAACGTAATTAGACGAGCTTTCTTCGGTCCCTGCCCTCCGGGTGCTTCTGACGTGATTAAAAACAATCACAAGATTGTTCTGGCGTTCCTTGCCCCGTGAAAATTTCCCAGAACTACAAAAATTCTCTCAGAGTTATATACGTCGTTTTGAAATGACTTTCACATGCGAACAAGCATCTTCGTCCACGAAATTGATAAAACGCAAAAAGAGGACGCGATTAGCTCATTCAAATTTGAAGAATTCTCTGCTGCTCTCAGAAAAATTTTAACTCCAAACATTAAAAAACTGGTGAAACCGAAGCAAACTCAGAAGTTTCCCTAAGAAGTACTGTAAGTGAATGTGAAGCTGGTTTGCTGCTTTACTAGATATTCTATTTGCATTTGACATTATTACCTGGAAAATCACTTCAGATGTAAAATAACATCGTTACAAGAAGTAGCCGATGGTATGGCGCATTGGTACTCGGGTTCAAGGACGCCGGAACATCGGTAGGGCAGGGGGGTAGTAGAAATGTTGAGGGCAATGGAAACTTATGAAAAACAAAACAATCGTTACCAATTATGCTTGCTACTGCAAAACAACAATGTTGACCTCAAAAATAATAAAAGAAACTATAGAAAATTTGCTTCAATCCGATCTCGATAAACCATAAAATTACCTATGATGTTGTTAGGAAAAAGATGCTTTTGCCTCCGTTGTCCCTCTTTTAAAAGGTCAGGTGGCAATGCCACCGCTCTCAGGTGTCCCTGCTTACCGCTATCAGCAGTTACAATCTCGCTGCATTACCTGCCAAGTGCCAAGATGTCTGCGTTCAACAGTCACATACGGCAAAACGCCTAATATCGTAACTTGAAGTGAACATTAGAAGATTTGTTGCCATGTAATTGTTACCTAATAAAGACCAACAGTAAAACAATCCGCTCGCAAATTTGGGAACCTGCCTCTGCAGACAACGGAGAGGACATGAGTGAACTACACGCTCGATCACCACTGCATGACACCAGAACACTGAACCTGTCTGTTGTGAAGTGTGAGTGTCGTATCGGCTAATAAACTGTGATTGCAAGAAATAAATCAATTAATCGGAATTGAGCTGTTGACATCTAGCTTTCTAGAAAATTGTGTTTCTTAGCCCCAATTTCCAGGGAGTGGAAAATGCCCGTTTTCACCACCTGTGGACGCCCATGATTTTGTCGTACCACCAACTCAAAACTTTTTGGTTGAGTGCAGTGTAAAAGCGCACCCACAGTAGTCATTCTTTTTGCATTTACATGTTCAGTAATAATGTTGACCTCAAAACTAATAACAGAAATTATAGAAATCCATTCTGAATTTCATATGTGCGCGAATAGCAGCAATAATTTTTTATCAAGTCGATCTTGATAAATCATGAAATTACTTGTGATACTCTTATGCAAGGGCACCTTTGCCCCGGTTGACCCCACCTTCAAAGGTCAGTGGGGACAGTGCCCCGTAATGCACCCCTGTTCCGGCGTCCCTGCTTGGGTTTGAAAAAATTGACTTATGCTGTGCAAAGGTTGGCCAACCCATGCTGTAGGGGTTCTGGAGCATGCATTCCAAGAGCTTTGATTTTTAGAAAGTCATAAAGAACTGACTGAGGGCAGACTCACGAATGCATAAAAAAGGACAGACAGAAGAATGTACATGAAAAACTGAAGGCGGATGATTTTATACAAAACTACTAGACAAATATAAAATTGCGAAATCCTAAAGCATTTCTTTGGATATAACATCTGGGAAAGCTAACAGAAAATAAAGGAAATATTGCGATATAAAGCTGTACTTATGATTATCTGACTTCAAAGAAAAAGTTTTCTTACCTCTTCTACTGGAAATTTATCGATTATTTCGACAAAAACAGATGTAATTTAAATGTGTCAATACATTAACCCAGGAAATACCTAAGGTCACTGACGCTCCTTGAGAAGTTCTAGGTTAGTAATTTTGTGACCTGAATTTCGACAGTCAGGTCCATGGAGATGCTCAGTTTATCGGTCGAATTAATATAAAACGCATGTAGCAGCACGCCCGTAACCAGCTCGGGACACCAGGTGGGGCGAAGAGTTTTCTAAGAGTGGCCCAAATTTTTAAACCATGTCCAGTAGTTTTAAACTATGCCCAAGACATTTTTCCAGGGGTGGCGAAAAAATTTGCAAGGGGTCTTCGCCCTCCCTGCGCCCCCTTGGTTACGGGACTGTGTAGTAGTAACTGAAAAGTTTACAATTATAACTAATACACTCAACGGTGCTGCGCAATTTTGCAATTAGAATTTTGCAAATGTAGTCAGCATTTGTTTAAAGATCCCACCAGGGGAGGATCCAGCCAGTAAGTTTAGGGGGGGCGATTTCAGTAATATTTGGCAGTCAAGTCTCATTACGAGTTCACAACTGCAAGAGACATGAAGTATACTTCACAATACTGCTGTGACAAAACAATGGACGTCAAAATGACCTTATATCGCGAATGCTGTTATCCGAATTGTACAAAATCATGGTGAAAAAAGTGACTTTCGTAGATTTTAGGTCGTCCCCCCTGGATCCGCTTCTGCATCCCACAAATAAACATCATCATAACCGCCTGCAGAACCACATCACATCCATTTCAGTATGAAGTTTGTCAAACCAATAAAGCTCAAAAATTTTCCTAAACACCAGATCTGTTGTAACAACATACTGTAAGTTGAATCGTTGCTGTAAAACCATCCACAGTAACATACGGTATGCACTGTCACTGTGAACGATTGATTCCCGTCCGATTGTGACGCAACTATAAAATGAGTGCCTTGTCGGAAAGTACGCAACCTTGGCTATCTGAAAGCATCGTGACGCAGCCGTCAGTCAAAGCACATGCAGGCGCTGAATGCTGGAGACATAAGCTCCGCTTGAAAACGATACTTAAGCTTCATAACTGGTCGCTTTGCGAACCTTGGTGATCTTGATGAGATTTCGCATCTGGGTAGCAGCCGCTGACATTCAACATTTTTTAAACTGTAATTATTAGCATGCGCTGACATTTCGTAATTATTATGTAACATTCCGACCTCAATTTGGCGCCCCCAAAATGCTCCGCCCGGGGGCAGATATCCCCATTGCCCCCCCCCGCCTTTAGTTACGCCACTGTGTACATCGTTTGGCAATCTTTTGCTGTAACGCATGCAGTTTGAACTAAATGCCAAATATGCACTTTCAAGCTTTTTGGATGGACGTTTACGAAGATGTGCAACCTCAGCAAGGTCATTTCTTTCCTCGAAGCGCTGGACCAGAAAGTCATGGAAATCTTTGGTCACAAGAAAACTACTTTGAAGATGAGCGCAATGAAAATCAAAGCGGAAATTCACAATACAAACAGGAAAGCTACGAATTTCAACACCAGCAAACCCAAACGTTTTCATCTGGTTACACATTTCCCAACTTGCAGCAAACCGAAGACGACAACGATCCGGGGACAAGACAGACTAGCACCACCAAAAAGCCTCACTTTTCCACGGCAACAGCATGTACGTCAAACGTTGCGACAATAAGCTGTTGCTAAAAAGAGCTTTACTTTCCGAAAAAGTTTGGTATTCAATGAAAAACTGATATAACCATGCTGGTTACTGACATAATAGATCTGAAATAATATAACAATAGTTTGTTTGGATTTACAGCGGCCGCATGAACAGTTTTCTTTGATACGTTTTAGACCTGTGCTTACAACCGCAAGCGTCAGTGCATATTTTAAGATAAGGCCAGTACGATAATGAGTCACGCGTCTTTAGCTTTTGCGTATTTGAACAAAGATTTTGCTTTGTTAATTTTGGGCTTCGTAACTTGTGCTTTATCGATAATTGCGATCCAAAGTGACAGCGAGCTATTACAACCCCATTGCATGCATGTCCAGATCATGGGCGGATGAAGGCTGAGTGGGGCCCAGAGTAGAAATTCGAACAAGGGCTCTTTGTCACCGTTACGGGAGATAAAATAAAAAACGCATAATCTGGTATGAATGAGTCCACAATCTACACCAGTGTTCCCTCTAAGAAAATTTTACACTGAGCAAATGTTTGTTTTGGTGCTCATGCAATTGGGCAATCATGTAGACACACAACCACTGAAGCGTTTCAAGCGTTACAAGGGCTCTGCGATACACATACGGTATTAAATTTAGAATGTTGCAAGAGCGCGAGAACAAGATTTCACTGCGCAAATAGGTAGTCTGGTGCTACTGCGCATTTGCACACTATACAGTAGCGTAGCCAGCCCAATGTTTTGGGGGACAAAACTATTTGGGTAGGGCTAAAATGTTTGACTTTAGACGAGCAACAGTATTTTTATTTGGGATGCCGCTTATCAAAGCATGAAATGACTATATATGCTGAAAAATTTTTGGCCCTCTCCTGGCTACACCTATGGCACCATACAGGGAATAATCGTGTACACAAATCACTGTTAAAGAAACGAAAAGAAACATTGAACTGATCAGGTAAGGAGAGCTGTCATTATCGGCTCAGCAGACAGTACTTAACATAATTTGATCCGCTGTTATCAGGTTCTTGGGTTGGCGACTTCCGTTTCTACTTACAGCAGCGCTTCACTTCTGGTGAGCGTAAGAAAAAGTAGAATCTATTTTGACCCAACCAGTATTTCACATGATTTTTAAATCTTTTTCTTTTTAACGCTGTTGTATATTGCTTCTCATTGCTGTTTGACTTCATCAATTTACATCGCACTCTCTATATTTCATTCAGTCGCTGCACTTAATATATTACGTCAGAAGTGCTGATGTCACAAGATCAGCCGTTAAAGATCACCTTGAATACTGAGCATACATTTCATGTTTTTAGTTCTGCGCTGCAATTTGTTGCGAACGTGAACCATACAAATAACACAAGTTAAAAACTACCAAACACTGTTGACACCACTCGGCAGATTTCCAGAAATAGTCTCGTTCAAGTGTCGCACCTCATTTATTCTAAGACACCTATTTTCACTGCTTCTGGTATACTAAAAATTATATTCTGCCAACATCTTAATCCTTGATGAAGCACGGTAATCTGCGTGAGAGTTGTCAGCTTATTGAGATGATTATCCAGCAGACTTCGACTTTCATTTAAATCTGGCTTTATCTAGCTTCATCTTGATTAAGTGACTGCTTTAGCCGTCTTTCGCCCAACCTGTGCTGTTTGTTTCAAGCTTTGTCGATTGAAATGTGTTTTACTGCTGAGTACTTACA
>JGI24021J15306_10013885_pt1 | contig 10015 bp, 4 predicted proteins | sample Ectturendosymbi1_FD_15306 | JGI IMG/M metagenome (IMG submission 15306) | reverse complement strand
CCGTGGTGGCCTTGCTGCAAACACGATCTAACTTCTCAAAAGCTAAGTAGTTGATCAGATGAAGCTTGGCGCAAGCAGCCTGTTTGCCTAAATTGGCTTATACACGTAAAAGCTAAGGTCTCTTAGTGGTGCTCTCGAGCTGAGCAGAGAAGGTTGAGAGTCATATCAGAATTAACAATGCTTGTTAACTTTATAGCAGCAACGTAATGGCTTGCAAACAAGGGTCTTGAAGTTCCATTTGAAGTTTTTAGTTTTCCCAACATCCCTTTAGCACCGGCTTTGCAATACTGCGTTTGTAAAAACGCACCGAAATGTTGTCTTCGTTAAATCAACCAGTGTCCTTGCAAATTTGTAAAGAATATTCATTGCTCACGCGAGCAGCTGAAGGTGAGCTAATGGAATTTCATGGGACACAAATGGTGGAAACTTCAAGCAACTGTGTCGACGTTACGTGTGGTAGACATACGTTGTTTGTTCAGTACATTGAAAGGAGCTAGCAAAATTCCTATGAGGCAAAGCATGCTAAAAGTTACTTTGAGTGTCACGCATGTGGCATTAACAGAATGAAAATAAATTACTTTAGTAGAATACTTGAGGATCGGTATCAACCTTTGTAGCGAAAGTTAAGCCCACAGCCATTGGGTACATTTTCAGTTGTTTAACATTAATTAAAAATTGAATTAACAACTTATACTGGTCAAAATTATCCGAACATATCCTTGGCAAATATTACGTTTGCATAAACGCTTAAATTTGCAATAAGTTCTGCTCATACCTGCCTTACGGTTTAAGCGAATCATTTTGTTGCATCAATTTGTCTGGTAGGTGGAAATGATCTCATCCATCCTTGCTATTGCTAAGAGGATGAGTGGTGTCAAATTGCTCGCTTGGGTTGCTTTCCGGTGGAAACTGCTGCTACGATTAGTACGTAGTCATCCAATGTATGCATTTTTAATTTCAAAAGGAAACATGCCAAACCTGTAAGAGACGAGAACTGATTTAAAAACCCTTCAAGAAACGAAAACTTTACACGAATGCTAAATGTGTCATGGTGTCACCAGGCAACAAGCACACAGGATTCAAATCATATTGCCGTCAATTGGTTCTGCTTTTCCGCACCCGTTCTGGGAACCAATGATCGCGTGCAGTAGATATGTTTAAGACTCCCGGGTAGACATTGCCACTGCAGCAAGAGCGTTGACACTTAAATCATACTTGCTCCTAAAAAAAGTCGTTCCTACAGCAATTTCCTCCGGACACTCGTCCACAATCAGCTATTAACTATTCAACGTAATATTTGTTCTTGTATTTTCTGTCAGGACGCGGTGGAAATTGTTTTAGTGGACAATTGGCCAGCAGACCTATTCTCCTTGGAGTCAGAAGACATTTTGCCTGTTCGTACACTTTCTACTCTTGTTTCAGTGTCAACATTTCGCTAGTAAGATTTTTTTCACACTCGCTCCGCAGGACTGAAGATGAAACTAAATACACGAAACTAGTTTCCCTGTGCAAATAACTGTGATGGATTCACTTGCACACGACACAGCTGTCACTTACAAATATTACTGAATGATACGTACAAGTTTGAATCATCGCGAAAGGATGAAAGCAGAACCAATGCAGGCAGATTCCTCAGAAGCTTGTCGCACGGCCAGAGCTCATCTTGTTGTTTCTCTGTTTGAATAATATTTTTTTGAAGAAGCTTGTCTTGGGCACAGGTATTCGTATACCGGGGTTGTTGTTTTGTGGATATAAATCGAGAGGTCGATTAACTGGGATGATGATCCCAAAGAGTTTGCTTTCCAGATGACAGTCGAGTTTGGAAGCCGATCCCCACGAATAGAAAACAAAGGAAAATCACCAAAAAAACAAAAGTCCTGAAGAAAAGCGTCTTCGGAAAAGTTGACACATTTCCCTGAGCAGGGGAAATCAAAGCTGGAAGCTCAACAAGCAGTCTACCGCTTACTGTCGGACGTTTGCAACAGGTAAGTCAAGAAAATGAAATAAGAAATTGAAACTGAACAAAACAATATATTACGAGGGTATTCATAAAACGTTTTCGTGTAACAAGCGGGAGTGTAGTGGGCGGGAACGCCTGGGAACGACGTTCCCACACGTTTTTCCTTTTTTGCTTAAAATGAGTTGGAAGCTGTTACAAAATGGCTATTTTTGGATGCGTTCCCACACCTTTTTTTAGCACTTCATCCCTGGTAACAAGAGACAAAAAAGCTATTGGCAAAACACACGGAAGTAGAGAAAAAAATTGTTAATTTTAACAAGCAACGAGTGAAAATTGTGTAACAGAAGGACACGCGACGGAATTGAAAGCTTGCGAGGACTTTTCATGATTCGTTGACTGCGACTTTTCCACAATGTTTTTAAGTAAACCACTGAGAAAAATTGTGCATGTCTGAGGTAGTCATTCCCTCTCCAATTCATTCCCTCTCCATGAAAGGACTCAATAAACAACAAGTTGTGACTATTTGCCAAGCGATTGCTCTAGTACAGACGGAACGCTGTACTGCCCAATGCACAAGGCGGTGTTGTTCAGTCTTTTAACTGCAGTGTTGATCTGCAACCAAAGCAAACCACAGTCCCTCGTGTAGGCGTAGCCAACGGGGCCAAAGGAGTCATTCCCCCCAAAAACCTCTAGCATATTTTGTCGTTTTGTGCTTGGAGAGGCGATGTCGCAAAACAAATATTTTTGCTAGCTTAAAGTCAAGCCACTGGTCTCTCGAATAAAAGTTGAGATTTGGTAGTACAGCCTCACTGTTAACTGTATAGCTTCACTGTTAATTGTACTATAACGTAACTAGTCGTTCTGGAAATGATTTTTATAGATGCGTAGGTTGGCATTGGTTACTTGAAAAAGTTGATGGCCTAAAGCCCTAAACCATTTGTAGATAGACAGGTAAGTAGTATATCACAAACAGCGCACTCGCATAGGTTAAAACAATATAAACATATTTGAATTGTAAAAGTGGAAAGACATATCAACATTTATTATACAGCGTTTTTTGCAGTTGATGTACACAGTATGCTTAGCATCAACGAAAGTCACGTCTGGATGGTTTTCATCGGTTCAAAGTTAAAAACTGCAAACAACTTTGCATTTCTGGTTTGTCTGAAGTAATCCAGTGTTGTAAATACTGCGAGCCATATCTGATACTCAGCAGGTGAGGGGCGCTTCCGACCCTGGCAACAGCCTGTTACATTTGCAGTGCAAGCAGCAGCAGCAATCCGCTCGTCGACATGTGAACCACAAGTATGTTTCCTGGTCCGGACGCCTATGGCAGCCACGCCCTGTTTAGCGATGAGCACAGCTTGGATTTACCGCCTTGGATCACGTTTGTTGATGCTTGGCGTCGTGACTTGATTGCCTGTGCAGACCAGAAATGTATTTGCGGAGGAAACGACGCGACTGCCAACGCTGATCGTCAAAACGTCAGCATGACTTTTACGTCAAGCTTGGTTGACATTTAGCAACGTTCTGCTCTCTGCACCACCCTGATGCTCATCTGCTAGCAATAATAACAGCTTTCCTTAACCTAAAATATTGACATTCTTGCATTTCAACTATGGCACAGTTTTATCAGAGAAGAAATTTACGTCATAATCAGGCATAGGTTGCATTCTCGAGAAAAATTAATTTTTATCTGGAATCATCTCCGGTAGGTGAAAATATTCAAGCGCGCGTGTCTTGCTAAGTGCCATCCAATCAAGCGTTTTACGTTTTTCAACATCTCAAAAACACTGTTTTAAATGGTTTCTAACAGCAAATTTTGCAGTCTGTGGTGGTTTGATAAGTATTCATCCACAATGAAGATAGGAAACCAACAGTGTAACAGATTCTATTTTAATGACTGAAGATGCGTAAAAAACACGAAATAAATTTTCTAGTGAAACAACTTGCTGATTGATTCGTCTGCGTCACCTGTTGAGACTCATTGTTGGAATGTGGAAATGTGCAAGTCCGAATCATCGCATATTATGAAGTAGAGCATGGCAGGCAGATTCTTCAAAACCTCATAGTAAACCTGTGGAGCCTTCAACTCTCGAAGATACGAAGAAAATCCCTAACAAACTCAGATTTCCAGAAATGTTTGAAATGTGCTGAAGCAAGAGAAAAACTGAAAAACCTGGCTAAGCAACAGAAATAAAATGTTTTCTATGAAACAAAATTGTTTTTTCGTGTGCAGCGCGAACCGCTATGGTTGTTGATTCATCATCACATTGGTTGAAGCTGGTCGTTCAGTACTTGGCGTCAGTTTTGTTTTTCTGCTTTCGTGTGGGGCCAGCTTTACGGTTACTGCTTGTGGTTGTAAATACGATTCGTGTGCTTTCTCTAAATCAGGGGTCATCAACCTTTATGAAACTGCGAGCTACTTCTGGTGTACCGATTAATGCGAAGGGCTACTAGTTTGATACACACTTCTGAAAAAAAATTTGTTCAATATACCTTCAATTATTTTAGTATTGATATTCATTGATGTGAAGACATTGATCATGCTAATGTCATTTTTAGAACAGGCCCGCGGGCGACCTACACGGTCCTTGCGGGCGACCTGGTGCCCGTGGGCACCACGTTGGTGACCGCTGCTCTAAATCTTGCTTCAGTTTTTCACCAGTTCACTCGCAAGCCTTTGTTTACAATTTTTAGGACTGAAGGTGCATAACATAATGTGAAATCGATTTCCTTGTGAAACACTTCGCTGGTTGATTCGCTGGTTGATCCCTTGTGAAACTTCACTGGTTGATTCGGCACTTCGTTGGTTGATTCGGCTGCGAGACTTATTCGAGTCTTATTGTTGGATTTCTACTGGATTTCTACTGTTTTGGTATAAGTTCTACGCATAGTTTCTGGGGAGTTTCGAGCGTGTCTTAAACAACAGCTAAAATTTAAAATGAATTTCAGAGCGACTGCAGAAGATAGATATTTATCTTCAGAGGCATATTCAATCCGAATTGTCAAAAACATAATAAAACCGTCGTTGAAATATTATATCAGTTGGAGCACTTGAAGTTCTGCTCAAAGTCAATGAATATTTTATGGATTGCTACAAATGAAAAACAAGTTGAAGCTGAAAAGAAAAAGCAGTGAATGCGAAAGCGAAACTGACTTTCTTGCTTTTCCAAAACAACAGCCTTCTCCAATTCACTGTGACTTTTACAACGCTTATTTTCGTAAAAGTGGTCCCAATCTAAAATGTTTCTTAAGACAAAGGACTGTCGGATTTACAAGCAATGTAGTCAGAAGTTCTTAGGGTTGACGTCAGTATGGAGGTCAAGCAGTTTGATCTTTCACGTTTTTCATTTTTTTGATTAGAAAACGATTTGCGCACGTTAAAATATTTTCACTGCTCCACCAGCAATTTGTCTCTGTGGGAAAATTTTCTCACTTGTACAACGAACTTGAGAATTTTCTCACTTGTGCAATGAATTTTGGGGCTGTAGTGTGTTCATGTGATTTCGCACAATCTCAAGGTTAGATCTAAAAATCGCCAAGCCAGAGCTGATGATGCCTACTTCGTAGGCGAAATACATACTCTGTAAGATCCAAGTGTCTGATTCTGTGCTGAGAAAGGATTTCTTTCCACAGAAAGAATCTCAAGGTTAAGAAGAACTTAACACTTAGCGTGATATATACACAATCTGAATGAGCAAATGAAATAGGTTTAATGAAAGCAACATTTTAAAAAACTGGATGTTGGCAGCTATCGAAGTTTTCGATATAAATATCAATTTTAACTGTAAAAATAGAGCCGATTACGAGCTCATTTCTGTGATATAGATCCTGATGTTGCAATTGTTGGGGATTAGACAAAGCAGATTCGAATGCGCTTGCGGAGCCGTGAGTTTTTAGGCTGTGCGCATCGGCCACGGGATTCCTTTCCAGTTATTAGTTTTTAGAGCTAATTAATCACTTAGTCAAGCCACAAAAATGTAGTTGTCATATTTCTGTTTCCTAACAGCTACAGTTCAGTTTATTTAGCACCCTGACCACGTCAAGAACACGTAGTCAGCAATACACGGGATAGGAAGAGACGGCCGTAGCCGCCATTGGGTCACGGTCCCCACATGTTCATGCAAAACATCAAAAGACAAGTGAAACGCTGTTGTGAAATAAAATTGTAAATACAGCTAAAGATGTTACAGTAAAGTAACAACACCACAAAATTAATAAAGAAAAAACACAATCTGAATTCAGTCTATTTAAAATGCAAATCAATTTAAAAAATATACAAATATTTAAAATGAATCGTGTTTACAAAAATCATGTGACATTAAGTCAGATAAATTCGAAAAACACGTTTTTGACTCATACGTGTTTGAATAAAAGTATGCCGGGACAAAAGAATTGTGCATAATTTTGCTTATGATGAACTGGTATCAAGGCATTGTGGTAGGTGATGAAAGTGCTTGCACTGTTCCACAATACTAACAGAACACTGACACTGAGATATACAGTGTTAACCGAAAATGCCTTGATGGCGACACGTATAGCTTGAACCGCACGAAAAACAATTGCATTTAGAGTTTAAGAAATCATGAGCTTTTAAGGAACTTGGCTTTCCGATGGAATAATGGATTCGGTCTGACGTTTCATTAACTAATTATTTCAAAAATCCTTTTCAATTCCGGGTTTTATATATAGGCAACCCATATTATAGAAAACAAGCGATTGAATTTTCTTGAAATTTGTAAAACGGTGTTTCCCGACCTTTTTAAGTCAAGGACTATTTTCGGACCTGTATAAATCTTTGCGGCCTCAAGGTATAGTTTGGACGATCAAAACGTCTGTGCTTTACCTGGTGTTCTTACTTTAAAAAATTCAAGGTTTTCGTCAATGTATTTTATATGTTTGGACTCGAGATGTCGACGTAGTTTAAGCTTCTTTGAGAGAGCTGCGAGCTAAGACTTCTAAGAAACACTGTTTTATTCGCGTTTCTTCGACGTCACTCAGTCATCTCAGTCGTAAGAACAAAGACAAAGTTTATGAATTACGCTTTTAAATCGTGGATGAGGAACACCTGACAGAATCAAAAACGCTTCTTCCAGTCTTTACAACCTGCTTCGTTATTGTCTTTTGCTTTTTCAGTGCTTTGTAGTTCTTTGCGCTGCCAGCGAAAATGCTGCTATTTTGCTTCAACTCGCTTTCGACGCCTGCATGGCAAGCCCGAGATTTAATTGTTTCGTAAACAGTGATATTGGTATTTCGCTGTTCCTGGTAAAGGTCATTAAAATGTAGTTTAAAGTGTCAAAGTTCAACCATTTACGTGACGCAGAATGTAGATGACATTTATTCAGTCGGTTTTTGTCGATATCACGATGCGCGCAATACTTTCGCGAAGACAAAACTAAGAACAGGACGCTGCATGCAGCTTCACAACACTTGGAGCAAGCCGGACGCAGTGGAACATTAACATGATATGAAAATCCCCTTGCTGTAAACCACGTGTGAGTGACGCGTTTAAAATATGACAAGGCATGTATCTCCACTCTAGCTTGACGCTTCCTTTGACTTTGTTAGAATGGAACAATGAAAGAGATCTTTGTGAAGCGATCGTACTACTCCATAACATAAGGTAAAAGAAAACGTATAGAAGCGTGTCGGGTGGTAACACTGTTTTGGGGAACTGGGGGGTGATGAGTGCAAAAGCATTTGAAAATGATCCGCTAAACATGTAAGGCAGCCGCGGAATGCTAGATTTTACCAGAGTCATGCAGACGTTTCCTTACTTATTGGCAACTAAAACTAAAAGGTTAATCGTTGGCTTGCAAAACCTGGACTGATGATCAGAGAGACTTCTAGAAAACACGTTTCTTCACTAGTATTCCGTCGATAAATGACAGTTTCGATGTCACACAACGGATAACTGACCAGCTTGAAATAAAATTATTCATAGTCAGCACGAAGTGCAAATGGATGCAGTACGAAAGCATTAACGGGCCATTTTACTATCGCAAGATGAGTGGAAGGTTGCTCGTAGACGGAGGGGAGCAAAGGTCGTTTTGAGGAAAAAAACTTGGCACGGCTTTTTGCTATTATCACCAAGCTTTTTTCTCACTGATTGCTAATTTTGCCAATACTTCTCGTTTTCCATGAATTTCAACGAAAATTCAGATATTTTCAAACACATTGACAAAGTCTTAAAAAATTTTGCTCATGCAGTTTCTCACCAGACTTTTCTCAATTTTTTCCGATATTTACCCTGATGTTCACTAATTTTCAGCGGAATGGAAATTCTCTTCCCCTCGCCTCTCATCATGGGCGTCGGAAGGGGGCCAAGGCCCCCTGGAATTTGAAATTTGACATTTACCTATTAAATTTTTCGCAAAGAAAGGTTGTTTTCTTAGTTTCGAGTGAGTAAAATGAAATTTCACCACTTTTGGTACCCCTCTGGAAAAATCTTTTTAGCTACCCTTGGAAAAATCAACTATTGGCCCCTCCCTGTAAAAAATCCTTCAAACGCACATGTGTCCCATCTTTCTACGACTATAAAATCGCTCGCCATGGTGTTAATCTTCAATTCTTGGTAAGATGCATAGGACACAGCGTGCACCGTGTCAGGTTCCGGGACATTACAGGCTCCGCGCAGCTTTTTGGCCGTCAGCCTGTTTTGCAATTGCGGCCAATATAAAAGTATCACAGGTCGGCATGCAGGACTTTCGCGAAAACACAACAGGACATTCCAAGAAAGTTACCGATTTTGTTGTTGGTGACATCCTGTATTTTTCTTTCGTTTTTTCCACCACCTGGCTCAAATGGGAGATAAGCTCAAAAATGTGCTGAAATCCATTTATTCATATGCAGTACGTCAAAACAAAAAAGGTTATGTGAAGCTGTAGTGTTTACTGAATACAGGTGAAATGTTTACCTGAACCACGTATGCTAAGACATCCATTCTTATTTCAAATTATTAACACAGAACTAGAAAGCGAAGTTACTTCTTTCTTTACCGTTGTCATCGAAGTAAGTGGAGAAGAAAAATACATAGTCAAAGTCACCACCGAGTCTCATGAGCAAATTTTGTGATATACTCGAACAATCGTCTTATTTTGTGGACGTAAGTGAAAAGCAAAATTATTGCAAAATCGTATTAGAAAAAACGACGCAAATATGACAGATTCAAATGCAATCATATTTTTATAATATTCAGAAAAGTGGTTTATGGGCTGTTGCTTTTGCTGCGTACCATTTTACTGTTTAGCGCTTTTGCGAGCACTAAAGGATTCCAAGCCATAATAACCATCACCACCACAGCTATGACGTTCTTGTAAATAAAGCTATCCCTGTAGATAGCACCACAAGCGAACCAATAAAGCTCCCGAGCAGGTTTCTGGCAAAGCCGCTCTTAACGACCGACAGTTTAAAACGATGCAGGGAAACTAACCAGGGAAGCGAATGAGTGACTGCTTCTCTCATTGCAGGTGACAAGATTGTGCCCGAAACTATTTGCCCTGATAGTGACGGATCGAGCGGATTTTTACTCCAAGCGCATGAGTGGGTGGTTGAGACGGTTGGCTGCTATCTTTAGAAAGCATAATGGTATTCTTGGTGAGCGTTAGCAGGGAGAAAGCAGGCATATTGGTATAACAGGTGGTACTAACAGCTATAAGGAGAAACTTTGCGAACAAATTTCACCTGGAACTAATCACTAAATCAACACACAAAAGGTTTCAGTCGCTCGTCACTTTCGGCGAAAAGGACTCGACGAATGTTCCATGACGCTGTTAACGCTTCTCATCGAAGCCATTTACTTGACGGGGTAGTTATTAGGTCGGTTCGCTGATTTTCATGTTCCGGCGATGGAACAACCGGCGTAAAAGCAAGTGGAGTAACACAGTTCCAGCCCCATACTTAAGGAATGGAAGCAACATCACAGCATGCTCGACCAAAGACAAGATTCACGAAATTTCAGATCATGTGACAAAAGTTTTGAACTAGAATCGTTTTGTTCACTGACATCGCTTTACCGTCCGAGCGCGTCGACAGATTTGACGGGGGGGGGGG
>JGI24021J15306_10013883_pt1 | contig 10015 bp, 7 predicted proteins | sample Ectturendosymbi1_FD_15306 | JGI IMG/M metagenome (IMG submission 15306) | reverse complement strand
GTAGATTTATGCGTGAATGCACGGCACGCCATTGTAAAGTAGGAATTTGTATTATAAACCATTAGGGTTACTAGCAAGGTTTACCAGATTACTGGCAAAGTTAAAGTTCACTGGGAAACATCACGTTTACAAGCAGTAGCATAACGTGAAAGTTGTAAATAATTATTGGTAGCGAACTACCATTGCTTTGCATAGCAGTACATTATCAGGAGGGTATAAAAATCAATGTAAACAAATGTGGACTTTTCCTGACGTTTACATCTGTGGAACAAATCTATCTTTTCAGCACGGTAACTATCGGTCTTAGTTTCTCCTCTGAGCTTTGCAGGTTAAATTGTGCTTTATTTGCGATTCATCACTGTTTGTCATGAGCGCAGAGGATAAGAAATCAGACGTTTGTAGCTATTTCTAAAAAGTCAAATGTGAATTTTTTGCTGGAAGTCATACTATTTTTTGAACAAAGGAAGTTTTGCAAACATCTTCGCGTTTGTGTTAATGCAAAAGTTTGCGTGTTTGAAAGCACGCATGGGAGAGGTAGTCGACTGTGTTTTGCGCTCTTTGCATGGTTTGCTTGGGCAGCGCTGTTGGCTGGTATTGCCAAGACTGCAACAGGCAAAGCATGCAACGATTGCAAAGCACTTGGTCAATTGGGACTGGTCTGTGTTTACATACTCAGACACAAATGTAGTTTTCCATTTCCTTGATTCTGGTCTTAAGAAATAACAAAAGGTCCTCAGGCATTAACGGCAAAACCAGCGACTGCCTTTCAAGAAATTGTTTGTATTACCGTTATCTTGAGTTACGTTACTGCTTGTAGCTGTTATCTGAATTTCTGAACCTGTGATTGTTGTTTTTTCGCTAATTTCCTCATGGTAACAGTGCTGCTTGTAAAAGATTACCAGATTGAATTACTCAAAACATGTTTGGTATATTCTTTTAGTTTTGTTTACTTGATATAATTCATTTTCCATTTAACTTGAGGCACACCAAGATTTTAAAAAATCAATGTGTGTAAACGAACCTAAGCCGGAGTCATGCAAAGAGAAACCTCGGGAGCCGGAGCCACAAATATGAAAATAAGAGCTCCGGAGCCGGAGCTGTGTCATTTTTACGACGGCTCCGCAGCCCTGAAACAATCCACACTGTAGCTGGGCACATAGACGATCCAGAGTAAAAAATCAACAGATAAATTGCTTTAGCAACAACCTCCAACGATTATCATAGTTATTTAAAATTTGCAAGAAACTAACAAGGCATAACAGTAGGCTACTGAAGCTAATTCAATGATCGATTTGTGGTTGATAATTTTCGTCCCCTTTGTGTTATTTCGACCCCCCATCGCCCCTGTGTTGTTTTCGCCTCCTTGCCATTCAAAAACGCTCCCTTGGGGTCGATTTTGGCCACTTTGAGAAACACTGGGCTAAATTTTGAACAATCATTTTTTGAAACCGTTTCATCAAGGAACTCCTTGAAAAACCTCATAAAAAAACTATGCAAAGTCTCGTGACGAAGAGCTCGAGACCGAGACCGAAATCCTTCGAGATCGAGACTACAAAAATCGGGTCTCGAGACACGTCTCGAGACCGAGACCAAGTCTCGAGACTCCATCACTGATTCGTTGTTCTTTCACCTGTCTACGAAAACATAAATGCACCCTGGATGATCCTGTTGAAACGTTTAACATTCGAAATATATTTCACTTTTTGCTTTGTAACGTGTGCAATTTTCACCCAAGGTTACAAGTCGCATGAATGATTTGCTCCCTGCCTTGCTTATAACCCTTTCCAGGCCCGTAGCCACGGGGCACATTCGGTGGAAGTTCCCGCCCCACTTTTTTGTGCAGCCCAAATTTTGTTGTGCCCAGAAAAATCTGTTTCAAATATATAACATCAACAAAAATCTTGCACCCCTAAAAATTCATTTTGACCTCTAAACCTTAAAACCTGGCCACGGGCCTGACCCTTTCGATCGTTATCTCTATATTTGTCTGGATCAAACTTGAAGTGTGGACCGAACCTGTTTTGACAATGCTGTAGGTTTTAATAGTGCCGATATTGGTTTCTTTACAAAACTTCACCTAAATCCTTGGTACAAAAAACAAAAGCTCTTTCAAGATTATAAAAGCGTTACATGAATTGAGTACATTAGTAGACAAGTCAACGTATTTAAAGACCATGAACCCATATTTTCTGGAATTTCAATTCGCCCTATCATCCGAGATATTTAGGATGGAGGTGAAAATGTCAATATCTGCTTCGTGAAATAACATTGGAAAAACTATAGTTAGTTTTATGAGTTTTTGTTAAACAAACTTGATTGTAAACTTTTCTTTGACAGGGTTCAAATATCTACATACAGGTTTGACTCCATAAAAAAACATTTTTATTGGTACCGCCTTGATGTTATAATTTTGAATATTAATCAACGGAAATGGAGAACAAAAAAATCTTCGGGAAGAAGCACATGAAGACAAATGTCAAGCAACCAGTCACGTTGACAAGATATGACGGTTTCCACAAAGACGAATTCAATGTTCACGATGTAATTACCGTTGAAGAATCTTTGGTAATGAGACTTTGCACATTATGTTTTTGGCGATGTTGGCTTCTTGTCTGTGAAAGGACTTCTTGCAATGACATAATAAACTTTGATCTATATGCTCAATAGCGAAGAAACATAGTTTCAGGGTTTTTTTAAGGTGTTTAGGGACCCGATTCGGGTACCTAGAATTGAAAATCGAGTCCCTAGAATCAGAGAAATCAGGTCCCTACAGGTCCATACCAGGTACCTAACATTTCCCTTAAAAAAAACCCTGATAGTTTCATTATGTTGTTAAAAAATTTCGAAGTATCATTGCCCAAATAATTTGATAATTTCCCCAAATTTTTAACAAATTAAAACTTTTTGGGGTTCGCTTACACCTTTTGCATCCCCAGATCCTACATTAGTGCATCAAGTTCCTCGTCCTGACCGTTGTGAAAATTTTTCCAGGAATTGTCCGTTGAGGATTTTGAATGTTTCGTTAACGATGATATTGGCTTTCTCGGGCGAAACAACTTGGAAAATATCTATTTGATGAGACATCGAGTTTATGGTTTAGTCGCTGTGAGATGCTTCCTTTGTCCCAAGGATTTGAGAAAAAGATCAGCACTGGAGAGAAAGTGAGCTGATTAAAAAGCTGGAGTGTTTGTTCAGTCTTTCTGTTATCGCAATAAGGGGACTATCTCAAAGTGGCAACAGAGTTCGATTCAGATATTGATTTTCAACTGATAGGCGTGGGTTTGCACATAGCTTTATCTGCGAGTTTAAACCAATTGGTGCACTGATCTAAAACAAATCAGTTAATTACCGTAACAGGCCAACGCTAAAAGGCGTTCGTAGCTGCTTTTCATTGTAGTGATAGTAATTTCTTTTGCTGGAACTGCTTAACTTTTCTTAATTCATTACAGTATCCGAGAAATTGTTCGAGCATTTCACAAAGCTTCAGAGGAATTCACTGTGAAAGTACACGGACTTGTTAAATGGTACGGCTACATCGGTCTGGTTTCTGAGTATGTTTCATGCGGAAGCCTGGCAGGGTTCACTTCGAAAGCGGTTGAATTTTTTCTGCCTCCAAAACTGGCGCTGCGCATGGCTTTTGAAATTGCATCAGGAATTGAAAACCTGTATCGGGTTTTACCTTTGAAGCTTTTAGTTAAAATTGAAATTACGGAAAAGCAAAATTTTTGACTGATTAAAATAATGTGAAACTATTAGGGTTGACAACAAATCAACTCCAAGCTTTCCTCACACCGAGCTATGGCCGCGATTTGAAAACATTTGAAAAGCTTTCTTCAGATTGCTCTTCCAGGAGCATGAGGCAACAAGCCACGTTCCATTTTGGTGCAATCCTTCGACAGCTGTTGGATGAAGGTCAGTCTTGGTGTTCTTTTACTGACGAAAGAGGAAGCGTGAATCTGATACGTCACCGATATTTTTCAGAAATCATACCAAACACACACGAAAAATCAAATTTTGCAGACCGGGATTGCCAAATTACAAACAGTCTGCAAGCAGTTGCTCGGAAATGTTTGCAAGATAATCAGAGCGAGCAATTAGAATTATCCAGAATACGCGGAAGTTTACAAGACTTGTTAGGCCAGCAAACTTTGTTTGAAACTTACCTGGAGCTCATGGATGAGTTTATAAAGGGTTCTAAATCAATTCCAAATCCAAGCGAGAACGAACTCATTTCACTTTCAAAGCTGAAAATAGCATCTTCGACCAGTCTGCTTGAGGTAAAATGTGTTCTGGCAAATTNACCATCACTACCTTCTATATATTACATGACGTTAAGATGCCAGCAGCATGTGTTTTGTCGTTTATAAGTCACTGAACACAGAAACATGTTTAGGAAAAACAACAGAGCGAACATGTACCACAAACCTTATCTTTCATGTTATCCATGGATAACATCGTTTAAGACTTGTTTTGTTGGATTATTAGAAAATATTTCTGGCGAAAAATTGTCGCGCAATTCTTCTTAATAAAATCTTTGAGCAATGAATTATAATACCCTTAGCCTTAGAACTTTGTCTTTCACTTTCTACAGCGTGGATCATGACTCCCTACCCATCCATACATCCAGTGCATTTGTGTACTGCTCCTCGAAGTTGCTGCATACTAATATGCGGCACCTTGTGCTCTGAGATATTTTTGTCCCCGGGATATTTTATGCGCCCTGGGGATGTTACAGAACCACGACCTATCCACTTGTGACGAAAAATGTCAGGGACATAATGTCGCACACTGAGGGCATAACGAGCTGGGGGTCCATTTTGTTGAAATGAACTTCCTAATACAGTACGAACATACATATGGATAGGGACATACGGTCCACCCTGTAGAATGGAAAGTAAGCACATTTTTACGCATTTACTGCAGGATTAGGAAAATATCTGAATACAAATGAAGATTAAATTGCCTTGAAAAGAATATCAAAACATGAAATACGTAGTTTCAGCCATGGTGACAGCCATCTGCCTGCTGGTTTGGCTTGGCACTTGCAAAAATCTGTGAATTTTGGGTGAACAAGATTAAACCTCATGCAGCTTTTACTTGATGTCATCTTCACTTGTATCAAGTAAACGTCATGATTGTGAATGAGCCGTGAGACGTCTTGAGGCTAATGTTACAGTATATTTTTGATCTTAAACACAGGAAAACGGAAAGGTGTATGCAAGCGTGGTTTCCACCGTCGGATCAAATGGCACCGAAATAGCGATGGAAGATGGAAAAATCACCATTCCCAAATGTGCTTTAGAAAAACCCGTGGAATCGTCAATTACATTGGAATATACAATGAAACCACTTGAGGTTTATTGATAGATTGGCGTGTTCCATTACTTTTATGCATTTAAAGCCCAATGATTTTACGGCAGTGTGCTTTGCTTTTTGCGCATCTATCAGTAAACCTACCAGGTTGTAGTATGCGTTGAAAACCTTATCATCATGTTTGCTGTGACTTTCAGTGAACAAATATAAATTATAATTTGGTGAGGGTACGCATGCTGATATAAAAACAAAGGGGTACTTCGCAATAAAGCAAGAAATACTTTAGCTCAAGAGAATAAAATTGTCTCTTTTGTTACGATGCTTGCTGTGGTTTTTCATTATTGACATTCCAAACTTCTTGATGTTCAAACGCAAAGTTCGTTAAATTGAAAAGCGGAAAATGCTGCTATTAAACACTCAGAATATCTTTGTGTAATGTTGGCAAGCGTTATTAAAACTCCAGGCTACTTTCAAAAACTTCCTTTCTATAATAACGTTTGACATTGTTTCAACTCGAATTTTCTAAACTGAAGCTTAGCTGGTATCTTAATAATTGTTTAATTTACCCAAAAATTAACAGGCACTGGGATTGAGCATGCGTCGTTCAAACGTGACACGTTGGGTTCACGGGCGTCCGAAGAATTTTTTCCAGCGGGGAGGCACAAGTGGAATTTTTCCAAAATTTTTCTAGGAGGGGGCCAAAAGTGGTGAAATTAGTTTTGTCCCACTCCAAACTGAGAAAACAACCTTTTTTTGCTGAAAATGTCAAAATCCATGGGGGCCAGGGCTCCCCGTTCCCTCTTTCCGACGCCCATGCCTGGGCTCAACTACTGGAGGGTCAAAGCGAAGATTTGAAATCGGCTTTTGCGTTGTATTCAATTAACTCGTTGATCAGTGTTAATTGGTAGTTGCTCGCAGCGCAATCACGTGGAGATGGACGCCAGTAATCGCTCGCAACAGTCCAAAGGGAGTTCTAATGCGATAATGAAATTGAACCTGAAAACGTTAACACACCCAGTACTTGTTTTATGCATTGACACTTTTTTATGTCATTTGGAAAACAAAAGAAAACGGATGAAACGAGGATGACCCCTGTACTTAAATGCGAACCTGTTGGCCTGGAGTTGAAAGAAGAAGCAGATGTTTCACTCCCATGTGCTTTTTCAGCTGAAGGAAACCAGTGCATAGCAGCTGAGGTTAGTTATAGTTACGTGTGAACATGTGCACGTTTCGGTAGAATGTGTTTACATTGGACTTGAACGAATAAAGTGAGGAACGCTAAGAGTGCGATACGTTCGTGCAGAGGGTAAGATTACTCTCAAAAGAAGTAAAATGACCTTTGCCAGTCAAACAGTTGGCAGGGTTGTCACCGGCTTGCTGACGATTGACCTGTCAATGACATCCCCATAAGTTGTACGCTTTTGCACTGGGATTCATCAGTCACTGGTTTTCATCTGTACAATAGGTCATGGCCCGGCCAGGGTCGGAACCAGTGGGGGGCGATTGCCCCATAAAACCTATATATGAAAGTAACTTTATTCACCATGACTTTGTACAATTCAGAAAACAACATTCCCAATTAAAGGCCATTTGTCGTCCATTGTTTTGTCACAACAGTGTTGTGAAGTATACTTCATCTCTCTTACAGCAGCGAAGCTGTTATGAGACTTGACTACTAGGTATAACTGAAATCGACCCCCTAAAATTACTGGCTGGATCCGCCCCTGGATAGGTCCTCTGCAATAGATTTCAATCCCCAAGCTACGATCTTTACGTGACAACAAATGGCTGCAACTGCACGCTGTTTATGCACTAATGTTGGACTTTAGGGTGTTGGGGGCCGAGGCAAGGCTGGAAAGGGGGTACTCTGATGATATCATTGTACCAGGGACGGATCGGGACGGGCGATCGCCCCACCTAAAACCTATGCAAGTAACTTTATTCACCAAGATTTTGTATAATTCAGAAAACAACATTCGCAATTAAAGACCATTTGTCGTCCATTGCTTTGTCACAACAGTGTTGTGCAGTATACTTCATTTCTCTTACAGCAGCGAAGGTGTTATGAGACTTGACTACCAAGTATTACTGAAATCGCCCCCCTAAAATTACTGGCTGGATCCGCCCCTGGGCCCAGCAGTGTTCCACGAAAACACGTTCAGAGCATTTTTGACCAGAGTCTGTGCCCTATGCCCCTGTCCAAATACAAATTTTTCCATATTTGTGTTTTGTATGCATTAATGACTGTTCATTGAAATGCATAAGACACGTATATCAGTCGCCTTTAGATAACAAACTTTATTATTGAAAAATCAATTTCAAATTGAAATCCACTTGAATATACCTACTGTTTACCCATACGCAAAATTCAGTGATATAGGCCAAACAATAGTTAATCAAAGTGATGTAACAAAACCAACAACCTTGAAGATAAGCATGACGCTAGCTGTGATCTGTTTTCTTTAGAGCCGAAAGAATTCCAATCTTTGCCACAGTAAAACGCAGGGAAATCACTCTTATTCAATTGTGAATACCACAGTAATTTCGTTAGAACAAACATTTTTAGCAGCTGTTTTGTTTTTTCAAAGTTTAAACAACCGCTTCAGGCTACCCGTACAGTCATTTGTAAAATTTTGACATGGCATTCAACCACATGGCGAGACGCAAAACATTTTTAAAGCAGTAATGTAGGGCACAGAACAAGAAACTTTGTAAGTAACTGATCTTCGAAATTTCTGCGTGCTGACAATGACAACTAAGCGGATATACTTCCAACTGGTCGCAATTTAAAAAATAAAAAAACTTTTCAGTTTTGTTTTTTGTATCCAATTCGGGTTCTAATTNTTAATTTTTTTAGCATATTAAAAAACTGATTTTGCGAAATAACCTCTACTGCTTTCATAGGANGCCATACAATGGGAAAATCTGACGTCTNGGGCCAATGCTGAAACATCATAATCAAGACTCCTGAAAATCAACTGACCTTTGATAGTTTGTTGTCGTTATGTCATAGGTGCGGCAAAGCAGTGACGGAAACCACTGGAAGACAATACATAGATTTGACCACCACAGTGGACATATAAGATTTCGAATTAAAAGATTTGCTTGGTAAGGCGAAGGAAGTCATTTATGTAGAAAACGATCATTCCCGCAGTTTGTTTACAAATTACTTTCAGGTATGACGTCATCGTCCGGAAGATGAGCAAGGCAGTCGGTATTTTGGTCGAAAAACGCATTGTCTGTGGTTTCTGTGCTCCAACAGCAAGTTTCCATGATGGCCTGCTTGTGAAATGTACCATATCGAATAGCAACATCATTCAGGGAAAGGAGCTAGAGGACTATTCTATTGGTTGCACAAAACTTATATTTTTAAGGTTGGTGGATGTACTTCTTAGTTTTGCGAAAAAAAAGATGAGAATCGGACTGATCTCTGTTATGGCACTGCTGCAGGCCTGAAGAAACTCGAGCAAAAATCAAGTTGAAATGTGATTTCATTTCTGCTGAACCCAGTGAATGCGTTTTTGAGGATATTCGCACCACTCCGTATGACGAAAAAGAATTTATGTTCCATAAACGTGGAGAGAGTTGGATAAGCAAAAAAGTTGTTTTGTCTGTGGAAACAAATCAAAATACTTTGCATGACATATCATTTTTCGTTCGAACATCAATTCCTTGTGAGTTTACTTTGAACAAATTTTCAATTTTTTCGCCTTTTTTTCAATGCTTACAACTCTTCAATAAATTGTCCCTTTGTTTGTGTGATAAAACAGTAATATTTTAACAAATACAAAGGCATCTCATGTCAGCTAATTTTTTGCAAACACTGGTTTTCACCAGCACGTTTTGCTTGATCATAACAATATGCAACTTGTACGTTTCATTTGTTGGTATTGTCAGTAACAAAGTTAAAGTTCCCTTCTGTTTTAATTGTACAAATTAATGTATGGTTTTTGCATTGGTATTGAAACAATTCATAATTCATAGGATTGCTCCGAAAACTGTTTTGTCAATGGGAAAATGCTTTGCTTTGTTCGCGATTTGCTCTGAAATAGGTAATTGCAATCATTTCGCGTCCCCCAAAAATATACTGTAAGCTGGTTAGGGCTCTGCCAAACGGAAATGCCGGAAAGTGCAGGCCATAGGAAACGAGCATGTCTCCAAAGAAATAACGATGGAGGTTATCGGGAGAAGCATTGGAACAATGGAGTGTTCCTCCATCCTGTTGATGAGTTACAGCATCCATGTCCATTCCTCGCTTGCACTTTAGGAGCGAAATTAATCTTCTTCTCAATCGGTTGGTCAATTTATTGCTCTGTGCTTACAGTTAATAGACTTCCATCAGCATCCTCGAAAGTGTATACCGAAATACTTGAAAGCCATAGTGTCATTACGACCCAACGCGCTCTGCATAGTCACTTTCTCCAGACCAAGTGGTTGCTGCTGAAGCTCATGAGGCTGAGCCTGGGTCCAAAAGCGCATATTCCATTTGATCACGTGGCCGTTATGGTGAAAAGTTTCTCTCATTACTTTAAGACAGAAGTTCAAGAAACCAGGATGGTCTTTGATTCGTTGACTGATGGTTTGCCCAAAGGCATGGCTTTCAGTCTTATTTGCATCGGTCTGAAATTGTAAAATTTGTATGTAATAAGGGAGCAGGTGAAGATCCCACTGAATTATGTGCAGAAATAAACTCCTTAAAAGA
>JGI24021J15306_10013882_pt1 | contig 10015 bp, 4 predicted proteins | sample Ectturendosymbi1_FD_15306 | JGI IMG/M metagenome (IMG submission 15306) | reverse complement strand
ATAAGTGAAGTTTGACACTCAGGCGCATTGGTCACACGCGCACTAAAAATTTTGGTTCTTAATCCCAATTTCCAGGCGGGGGAAAAATGCCCGTTTTGGTCCCCCTGCGGACGCCCATGCAATCATTGACTATTTTATATCAGGTTCCACAAACAAGGCCAGCTCATCTAATGAGACGAAGAAACGTTTTGGACTAATTGTTAGCAGAAGTTAATTTTTAGCATCTTTTAACGAGTAATGTGCAGTGCAAAAATACTTTTGGCTATGATTGTCAATGAAATCGACGCCATGTCAACACCTCTTTAGGTCTGGTGGGGGGTATGCATCCCCCCTGTCATCTACTTTGACTGTTCAAGCCCGAGCCCTGAGAATCTCCCACATGTCTACAACGCCGTTGCGCGTTTCACGTATGCCACATGAAACAGCTTGACATTTCTTCAACGCAACGCGAGTTATTTTCTTTGTGGGAATACTCTATAAGTCGCTGCGTTGTCTAATAGCCGTAACGCTTTCGTCGCATGTAATGCCAAAGCTGTCATCCGAAAGAGCGCGTATTTGTGGAAACTTCGAAAGTGTATATCCTTTGGCGTTAACGACGTTGACGTTAATCAGAATTGCAGCTGCGCGCCTGATTTACTGTCAACACAGTGGTTTAGTCGCGCTTGTAGTATTTATTTTCGTTTCGGTTGAGAACTGCAATCGTCGATTTGGCCGCCACTTGGTTGATGTTTTGCCTGATTCCGGTAGCAATGTTTTGCTTTCCTTCTTGTGTTCGCATGCAATTTTTACAAACAGGGTGGTAACCAGCCACCTATTTTCGGGGAGATGGCAAAATTGTTGCAACTAACATGTTTTTGAAAAATTCTAGATCAATTGCCCGGTTGCGGGCCTGGACAGTGGACACTGGTGACATACTAAAAATTTCTGTAGTTGTTTCAGACTGTTCATTGCAAATTGTTCCTTCAATTCACACGTACAAATAAAGTATTCAAGTTGTATCTGGCAGCATTTTGTGCGCAACTTCTAAGTTTAGAAAAGACATTAGCGATTTTTAGTAAACTTAGCTGGCAAAGCACTATTTAAAAAAATACTTCGGCGTTTGAATATTTTGAACTGCTTTTGAGTTGGAGTGAAAATTGTTGAAGTTCCGCTCCGATAAACATTCGACTTGGCCTTGGTTGCGCATAGTCCGGTAACAATTTCTTCACGGACCGGTGTATACCGACCCCTGCTTCAATGAAACAACTTCGTTTTCTCGCTCTTGGGACCAACTGGACACTCATAAACTGGCTTAGCGACAAAGCTCAGCTTTTTTTATTAGCCTGCAACAGAAAGACTATCGCTACACTGCAAAACCTTAAACGAGGCCTATTTGTCACCACTGTGTTCACAGGGTGTGGTAGCTTGTCCGTTGTCAACCGACAACAACAAATAACCAATGGCAGTGCAACACGTATTCACAAGGATGTTGCCGCGGCTTGAAGCTCCAGGGTTTTTCCCATAACTACACAGGAGGTAGTCTTTTTTTGCTATACTGTTGTTCAAATGTTAATTCGCTGGAGCGTTCGAATCTTGTCAGATGCAGTTGATTCGCTCGACAACTCATCGCGAAACAAACAGCTGCTATATCCGATCGACCGACTCCAGCATCAGGATCGAGTTGCCGCGTACAACCTGTTGGTGAAAAAATACAGTGAACTTCTTGTAAGTTGAAGAAAGACAGTGCAAGTTTTGACTTGAAGCCTTGCATCTTTATGAAGTTACAAAAAAACATGTAGCAAAGATTTTGGTGTTACAAGACAGTCGAAACTTTAACCGTATTGTTTGTAAATTTTCCCTCGGGGTTACCAACAGCATGAAAATCAACCAAAAACATGAAACGCATTTCACATCAACAACCATCACAAACTAGTCGTAACCTGAGAAGAGTATTTTGCGATGATAGTAAGGCAATTTCCAAAACTTTTCCTAACAGCCGGGACAGTGGAAGTGTAAGGTTTGGCATTGGAACCAATTAAATGACAAATATCGATTTTAAAAAAATCACGATTCACGCTGTTGCCAATACGGCATCGTTAGAGTGCATCCCTCGCCAACTGCTCCCCCGTGTTACTGGCTCGACGGCAGCAAGCAGAAAAGTTCTGTTCAGCTTTCTTTTAAATACTCACAAACCGAAAATTAAAGTTTACCTTTTCTATCATTCATTTAATGCTTTGAACGCAGCGTGAGAGTACTAAAAATATGTTAGGATGACAGCGTTCACAAAGTAACCGCCGTGTTGGGGTCAACACCTTTAGTCTGGGGGAGTCAACCTTCAGCAAGCTACCTGTTCATCCTTCGCCGGTGAATCGGGATGCAACGGTAGATGAAAGTCGAACACTTCCATGGAAAAAATAATGCGGGCAACAATTTTTTCAATTCAACTTGCCGAAATGAAGAACCTCGTTTACTCCTAGAAAATGTTATTTTTTTTATCTCCAAAAACGTACCGTAAGTTTAAATTTTCCGTTGGGTCAAAACCAGAAACGGACAAAAATACGATTTACATAGAGCGAAAAATCATCTCATCCGTTGCGGATCTCCAAGTGTTGACTTCGTGGCTCGTGCAAGCATTACTCCCCCGATATGAATAGTAAGATGTGGCAATCATTCCTTTCTCAGCAAAACTACATTTGTTTTAGTGTTTATTAATTTTGTCACCGGCTCAGTTCTAGTGGCATGGAGCGTGCGCCACAGACTCTAGTAGGCTGGGTGCGAATCCCAGTCCAGTCACACCAAAAACTTCCAAAACGGTACTTGCGACCTGTACGGCCTCGATAAGGATGTGCACAAGTGAAAGCTTCAAGCACGGTGCTGCCAGGGGCTTACTACCCGTGCAGCCTTCACTGCGAAAGTAGCCGTGTAGCCCATGGCACAGAGTGGCACGATGAAGCGAGTATAATTAAACTTTCTTCTTTATAATTATGCTAAACTGCTTGTGGTTTTTATAAAGATCATCAATTTACCATTTCAATTATCACATACTCGTACATGCCCGGTCCACACGCTCAGTTTATCATTCAACGTCATATTCATCCAATGTGCAAATCAGAAAATTGTAGTTACCACCATGCCGATCTGTTCCGTGGTGCCGTCGTTTTTCTTTCCGATCGCCTCGTCAATGACAAGGTTCATGAACGGATCGAAACCACGCAGGATGCCCTGTATGCTTCTTCCACCATTCAGCTTCACTGTAAAATAACAGCGATACTTTCTCTTATGCATCAGACCAGGGGCCTTCGAACTACGGCCCGTGAAGTCATTTCATCCTGCACACGATGCCATTTAGTCAGTAATGAAAAAAATATATTTACGAAAAATTTGTTGATTTTGTAGAATGTAACATATCCAGAAACAGTCACACTACGTTAAATGCCCGGCACTCTAACGAATATGCAATAGCTTATGTGGCCCACAGCCAAAAAAGTTTGTACACTCCTTCGTTAGACGAACTGCATGCTATAAAAAGTTCAGATAGCAAAATTAAACATACGTCAAAAAAGTTTTGTCCATTATGGTTTTCGCCAGCAATCATCACACGTTTCAGAAGGTAACAACCTATCAGTGTTCCATTCTCACATTTGCAGTCATGCAACACAGTTCCGGTTTGCACGTTAGATGTCGCCATTAAAATCGTTTCTTACAAAAAAGCATTGCAAGCTATACGGTCGCAACAGTGAGTTTTTTGACTGGAAAACACCGTAGGCTATATTTGTGGTGCAGGCCATCACAATTTCGAGCTTGTCTGTAATGCGTGCTTTCGGTTGGTTCATAAGCTAACTCACCATTAACTACGAATCAAATTCAGTTGTCAATGCAGACCTTAACTCTGTGATGAGCCCAGCCGATAGGTAAGAGGTACTTGGCTGAAAATATTCAGGGATTTTGGTGTCATGACATTTTATTGATTGTAAAAAATAGTGAAATGATGTAAGGCAATAAATTAAACTCAACTCCAGTAGCTCCATTGCTGACATGATTCCAACCCCACAAAGCAACTGAAGGTTAATAAAACGTTCTCAGACGACTCAAAAATTGTCAAACGACCGAAAGCAAACAAAGAAAATTCACATGATACTTTAGTACAACTTGGCATTTCTGTTTCAAATAAACAAGCAACACCAATGTCAACCATTTGCAAAAGCATGGCCATGCAGCATGGATGATATATATCACAGCCGAATGATTTCACCATTTTAAGAACAAGTATACTTACGATCAAGTTTCTTGTCCATAAACCTGAAACAATATCAACATAAGCAACAATGTTAATAGAGTTAGTCATGTTCTACCAATAACAACAGCAGTTAAAGCTTTGGCAAGAAATTTCGTACAACATAATTTTGATTACCTCCACTACCCTGCTACTTTTTGCCTAAATTACAAATCCATTTTTAAACAAAAAATGTTGCCTTTACTTTTCTTACAACATCTGTTACCCTGGCTTTAATCATCAATAGTAGTTTCTTTAATCATAGCATTTTGGGAACATTTNAAAGTCTTTTTATTGTTACACCAAAAGGAGTTTCCAGCTTTCTAAATGATCAGGAAATCCCACTTTGCATACAACAGGCAATTGTTGACCAGTGAAGCGATTGCATCATTACCGCAAAAAACGTTACTAGCAAAAAGGTTTATTTTCCAAACTTTTACAACAAAGTAAGCATGTTTTCCCATGTATGAATGATGGCTGAAACCTTTTTTGAAAAATTTTGGGGTTGTATGCTTACTTTAACAAAAAAGGAATGAGAACAATTCCTCACTAAACAAACTGGGGTATTGTTGAATGCATAGAATCGTATTGCTTTTAATAGCATAGCTTGCCTCTATCACATTAGCTGAAACACTATTTCAATGTGAAGCTTGTTCTATGTTTATCCAGTTCATGAAAATAAAATCAATGTTTTCAGGTTTGAACTTTGGTTCACTGTGGATATAACGTCAAATTATATCATAACACTTTGCCTTATCTAAAAAAACTACTTAACTTTGTCATGGACTGTCAAACTGGTTGTTTTATAAATAATGGCATGTTTAGATTATATTGGTATCCTTTCTTTGTTTACTGTCTCTGCCAAATGTTTACCAGCATGCTCTGCTCTTGGAGTGAAAATGAGCTTCTGAAAAACCTTATGGTGTGTTGACACTCATCAAGTCCATCTGTGAGGTGACATAAAACAAGTGGGTGCTAATAGAAGTTTGATTTTATAGATCACAGTTTCCATGAATTCACTAATGAGCTATTTCATGTACCTTTGTAAATGTAAAACTTTCAGCAAATGATCAGTAAGCTGTGCTGGTGTATGCACAGATGCATACGTATTTTTTTGCTAGCAGGCCTAAAGTTTGTTTTGAAAAACCATTGGCAGTGGCCAGTCATCTTTAATCACAGATCTGACTTCAGTTAGATGAAAATAATTGTAAAAAACATTTGATATTCTTGTAAAAAATATCAAATGCTGTTATGGTGTATGCTAAACAAACTGAAAAAGTTAAAATCTAAAGATAGATAAAGTCACACCATGATAAAGTAATTTTGTCTTCATTACCAGTGCTTTGTTGGCAGTGTGCTTGAGTTTTTACCTCGGTTCATATTTAATATCTCTCATATTTGTGCAGTTCCAGCATGTTTTGACACCGTTGCTAGATGATTTTTGGTTAACTGGATATGTTATGGTTGAAGCTATCTGTTTCTATCAAGCCACATTGATCTTTATATGAGAATTTTCTGAACTGACATTTCCTATTGTTGTGTTAAGTCTGTGACAAGTGCAAAAAACTACATTGATACATTCCTGATGTAGGTCTTATTAAAAAAGTTGCTTTTTTGTGTTATTTTCCAATACATTTGTAGATTTTTTTTCAGTTTTTAAGCAGAAAGCATGGAGTAAAATGACCTCAAAATATTAGAAAAAATAGACGAAATGCTATAAATACTCAGAATAAAACCTTTTTGAAGGATTTTAGTTGCTTGTGAATGATTATGCTCAAGAAGATACTTCTTGCACACATTGGCAAAGCTTAAGGGTAGTAGGTCTAATAAATTCATAAAAATAAAATATGTGCAAAGATGTATACAACACAGAAAACAAAACAATAAAAGTGAATTGCTGTCCAGAAAGAAAGTAAAATAAACGATGTGTTTTTTGACACACAAAAGCAATCTTTTTACTTTTTGTTCATTGTGTCCAAGATATTTTAGCTGTTACACCAAAATTAAGATCATAAACCTGTTACTTCGTTAGTTTAAAAATATTGCGACAAATGAAACTAACCACAGCTCTGTTTTAAAACAACTTTTATCAATGTTAGTTGGTTGATCTCAGATCGAGGGTACATATACATGTGTTAGTACTCAAATGCAAAAATATGCAGGTTAAACAGCACAGGGGAGGTACATCATGCTAGATAAATTTGATCTCTAGCTTCTTTGATATAAAAACCACCCTGAACTCTTCTCGATCACCTACCATTTCACAGGAGTTTGCTTTGATGCAATACAACTTCATACATGCTTTACAAAAACTTACATAAATTTGAAGTATTTTGTTTATGAATTTATTAGTGCCATATTTTTCTCCATCAAGCATAGTTGCATAATTTTTACCTAATAGTGAAATTTATAGTAAAATCAGTACTCAGTCTCAAAGTGTTTGACTGATCCATTTAAATGCAAACAGTTTGATTGATACGTATTAATTTCAGCCTCCATTTCAACATGTATGAATGAACATGCAAATCAACCTTCATGCATGAGTGAACATGCAAGCCAACCATCATGGGACTGCTGCAGAGCAGCTCTGGCTCAAAAACAAGTAATATCAATCACAAATGTGAAAATGCTTTGACAGAACAGATATCTGTTCCTTGTATTCTTATAGCAAACAGCCTATGATAGTAATTGTACTTGCAGCATTGGACATTCTAAACAAAGCAATGTGCTTGCCCTTCAGAGAGTGTAGCATGTGAATAGGTATCTTGACACAGGATTGCACTTTGCCAAACTCTTGTATGCACAGATTCGAGTTGGCCTGAGATACTGTTTGATGGTTCACATGGTAGGAAAGACTCTGAAGCATGCATCTCACACAAGAATGTTTCTCCAAGTTCCTTGCGAACTCAATTTCATCAACATTTCTGTGACCAATACCTACTACAGTACATTATACCACGGTTTGTGGCACTTGTTACAAATTGTATTCTGGCTGTTTTCATTCAGCGTGAATGCTAAGGAATGTAGAGCTGGTTTCTTGCTCTATGCATTTTAACCACATTTGTAATGGTTATTTTTGTCAGCTTGTCAATGATCAACGAATTGATACCTTAGGAGAGTAGGTGGCCTTTCTACACCTACATGTCACTTTTAGGACCAGCATTCTTTTTATCAGAGATCGACTGATATAAACGGCCACATTGACCGATATTTGGGTTTTACCGATATATCGGTATAGGCCAAAACAGCCCATTTTATCAGCCTCAGTAGGTGTTGACAAAATGCTGTTCTATTCCTCACGATTCAAGGCAACTTGTGCAAGAAAGCCTAACAAAGCAAATCAAGACAGTTATCTTGCAGCAACACTAGCAGGTGCGCTTTCATAAACAGACAAGATGAACCACGGAGCTCGCGTCAGCTGTCGCAGCCAAAACAAAAGTATCATCGGGAGGTTTTGCAATGCTTGAAGCTTATTGTCTAGACCGCGATACCATGTGTAGGTGTTGTGCACAAATGAACTCCCATTGTACTTCTAGAGAAATTTGTGCCACACGAAATACTTTAAGGTGTAAAAGTCTAATCGATGCCTACTTGAGCACAGATTAATTTTTAAAAAAGCTTGCATGAAAAATACATTGCGTTATGTTAACACCTTCAGAGCCGGTGTACCACAACATCATACTTTCGAAAACACGATTTTTGTGCCTCTTTGCAACCCCCTTAGCTTGCCAGTCGATTGTGTTGGGGAGCTGTTCAAACGTTCAAAAAACTTGGCAAGTCTTCAATTTTGCCAGAAAAAAAAAATTTGGCCTTTTTGTGAGTGACGTCGTGAGGTAGGTTTTTGGCCATTTTGGCTAAAATTACCTGGTCTAGGGCCCAATCGCTAGACGAAGTATTTTGCTCTAGTTTTCATTGGAAACTAGGCTAGAATCCGAGTCTACTTAGACCTTGATCGACTTTCTAACGTTTTTGGTTCATAAGTTATAGCATAAAAACAATTTTCTAATTATGGAATTAATAATTTTGTTTTAGGTCATAACTTTTGAACCCAAAATCGCAGCAAGTCATCCAAAGTATCAAAGGACTTGGATTTTATCCAAGTTTCCAACAAAAACTTGAGCGAAATACTACCATCTAGCAGTTTGGGCTCAGGGCTAGATGAAGTGGGCCAAAACGGCCTGTAACTATTCCACTTATGATGTCACTCCCAAAAAATCTGAAACCCAAAATCAAAATTTTGTTTCATTGCAGACTTGCTGAGTTCTTTAAGGGTTTGAACAGCACTCCAACGCAATCCACTGAGAAGTTATGCAGTTGTTAAAACACAGCCTAACTGCTGTATTAGGCTGAAATCCCAGCTTCAAAGGCGTTGAGCAACATTTGTGGTGTTATCAATATTATTACAAATGCAATCGCTACTCACTAGTGATGCCAACTGTCGCTGTGAAACAGTTGCATGTAACATCTTGAAAGGACTCTACTTTTCTTACCTTGATATATTAGGCTATAAGCACGCTGGCTTACACACTGTATGCAAGCTAAAATGTCCTGCTACGTGAACAAGTTAATCAGGTTAATTAAAAATTATGGCAAAACATACAAATTGTTGCAAGTTGAAAAATTTTAGCTCATAAATCCTGGCTTTTGAAGTTTTTTTAAAAAGAAGGCAAGGCATAGAAAACATTATATTTTTGATGATGAAGCAGAAAACCAATTTTAAAATTTTGGAAATATTGGTTATTGGTCTGTAAATGGCCAATACATCAGTATCAGGCCCAAAAAAGCCATATCGGTCGACCTCTACCTATAAGCCTGCATTTTCCCATTCTAGGCAAGTCTTTGTTTGGCTTTAATGTACTCAGCAGATTGAGCAAGAGAGCTTTTCAAAGCAGGCCCTTTAAAGATGCAGTTAGTCCTGTTGTTATGATTTTAAAAATTTGGAAAGTTTTGGATTTGAACCTTTTTGTTAATGATGTCACAATTGGGGCAGGTTTAGGGTTGTTTGGGTAACCTCGTCAGGCTCTGGGCCCCAAAATCAAGTGGCAATTTTTGGTTGGCCTTCTAACATTTCTGGTTAGCAACTTATGGTCTGAAAACAACAAATTAATTAATCCCATAAGGAATTAATTACAGATGGATATATCCATCTCTGCATTCAATTGCCCATAACTTTTTGACTGGTGCTACTGTGCAAGGGGTTGTCTGTTCGAGTCATACCTTGGTAGTATTTTTTGTGGAGAAGACACTTTTCAGGTTCTCACAGAAAATTGTATGTTGAAATTTTTGGGAACCGCTTGTGATGTGAATTCTTAACACTTTGGCACCCGGGTGGATTCGGGGATTTTCAGAAAAAAAACGCCTGAACGCATGTGGCTTTCTGCGGGAATACCTCCACTCCTGTACGGGTTACAGACCTGACCTGATCGAAGCGTCAAAAGACGCGGCAAGTCTTCTAGTCTGCACTCAAAAAAAGTTTTTGCTTGGGGGTGCGGGTTTTTTTATGAGTGACGTCATAAGTGGAGGAATTTTAGGCCACCTTGGCCCACTTTGCCTGGCCCTGGGCCCCAACCATTAGGTGGTAGTATTTCGCTGAAGTTTTTACTGGAAACTAGGCTACAAATCAAGTCTTTTGACACTTTGGATAACCTGCTGGGGTTTCAGGTTCAAAAGTTATGATCTAACCTAGTAAAAATATTTGACTAATTAGCTAATCAATTAATTTGTTTATTTTAGATCATAACTTTTGAACCAGAAACGCTAGAA
>JGI24021J15306_10013880_pt1 | contig 10016 bp, 7 predicted proteins | sample Ectturendosymbi1_FD_15306 | JGI IMG/M metagenome (IMG submission 15306) | reverse complement strand
GCTAATTAGTTAATTAATTAATTTGTTTATTTTAGATCATAACTTTTGAACCAGAAACGCTAGAAAGTCGATCAAAGGCTCAAAAGACTCGGACTCGAGCCAAGTTTCCAATGAAAACTTCAGCGAAACACTTTGGCCTAGTGGTTGGGCCCTAAGCCAGGCAACATGAGCCAAAATGACCCTAAAACTACTTCACTTATGATGCCAGTCACAAACAAACTGCACCCCCCAACCAAAAAAATTTTTTTCGAGTGTAATCTACTAGACTGGCCGATCCGTTTGAGCCGTTGAACAGCTCTCTAGTGGAATCGGCGGAGGATCTAGGGCATTGGTAAGGCAACCGAAAACTGCTGTTTTTCAGGCCGAAATCGAAGTACGAATATATCGTACGAGTTAAAACTGGATTATTGTATCATAAGCGGTTTTCCCAATGTTTTAATGGCAGCACAGCTACTAGGCGTAACTAGCTGCTAAGTTAAGATTCGTTGATTATGGAAGTATTTTGGAGCTGAATATTTTAGTGGAGTATCAGGGTTGATATTATGAAAGTTTAGCTATGTGGTAGCAGAGTAGTTTGAAACATTTTTACTTCCTAAGCACATAAAATACCTTTTTTTCCATGTTTTGGGCTTGGGTTGTGAGATGTTCACTGAACTCAGATTTGAGTCTCGCTTAAAAAAGTTGGAGAACCATTGCTATCAAGGGAAGCAAAACAATACTGCACTAGGGGACTTACAGGAAGCGCAAAATATTCAGAAGGCAGCAAGAAACACAAGTCAGAAGGCAATGGCTATGCATTGAAAAGAGGGAAGTGGTGGGCAGGCACCAGGCAGAGGGAAGTGGTGGGCAGGCACCAGGCAGCAACGCTGGTTAGAACACTGCGGATGGTTAAAATCAGATTGAACTTACATGCTGGCCAATATGCTGACAATTCACCTGATGCTAAGGTCAAGACAGTTGAAATTTTTGTCTCAAGGTGCCATCAACCAATTCCGTTCAAATCAGGAAAAAATGGAAGTGGCATTAAACAATCTCATACTGGTTACTGACAACGGCCAGGGTTTTAAGTCTTCCATGATTGATGTGCAAAACTTGTTAAATGATTGAACCAGATTATGTTTCTTCAAGAGACCTGGTTGGCAAAACAACAACTTGATAATATGTCCTCTTTAGGTGTGTCTCATTGAGCATTTGGGCGGGCAGACTATGACTTTTAATGATAGCCTAGTTCTAGGTCATGGACATGGTGGTGTTGCGATCGGAAATCCCAAGCAGCAAGTGCGCTATGTTTCACACTGTGGCAGCAAGCAACAATAGAGATCATACGCCACACTTACTCTATTATTGCTTGTTATGCCACGTATGGGTGTTATTCTTCGTGTACATCCCATTCGTGGTTAATCACACATCCAACACCACACCACTGAAGAGGTTGCAACAGTGGAATTGCAATCTATTGGTCGAAGATCTTAAAGCTTCATCATTTTCAAATTGTGATGGCTCTATAATACTAATAGGCTTAAGAGTGTTTTTAAAACAATCAAGAGTTGCGTCTAATTAATGTGTACCTGCCATACTGCAGTAGAGCTAATACTGATGACTTTTTAGCATACTTGAGCAAAATGAAACAATTATGTGATGAGCTGCAATGCCCAAATACTTGCTGTGTGGGGGACTTCTATGCTGGGATCACAAATACATTTGGTAGTTCGTTAAAAATTTTTGTATAGAAAATGATTTTATCATTTCTGATTATTCACCACTACCCCAGACACATTTACAAACATTAGTTATGCACACAACACAACTTCTTGGATTGACCATTTTGTCTCACCTTTTGCAATGCATCAAGCAATGTTTAATATGGAAGTGCTAACTGAGTGCATAATTTCTGATCAACGGGCTATAACAGTCAACATTCAGTGCTCCCACCTTCCTGTATTTGATGATGAGGTGACAGAGCCCAAGCCATGTCGAATTGACTAGCTCAAAGTTACAGTCCTTAGAGAGGATTACTACCATGGAAAGAGAGGATTACTACCATGAAAGTAAACACCTACTTGATCAGTTGCAAGTGCCACAGAGGCTATACGCTGCCAAAATTTTAATTGTACAGATGAGAAACATTTGGAAGAAATATAAAATTTGTTTGCAGAGCTGACCAGCTCTTTGCTTGCTGCTGCATCCTCTGCATTTGAAACAAGAGGTAAAAAAAATTCAGGTAAATTTGACATTCCTGGCTGGAACTCAGTGGTGAATTCAAAACATCAAATTGCAAAGGCAGCTTTTTCGCTATGGGTAAACCACGATAAGATCCAAGACTGGTGGCATATGCAGGAAGATGGTTAAAACAAAAAAATATTTCAAATATTCACTGTACAGCAATGCTGCAAAGATGTTGAAATACATAAGGCCAATGGCCTAGCAGCTGCACTGTAGGCTGACAAACCAGAAAGACATTTTGGTGGAAAGGTCAACAACAAAACCATATCTCCATCACTACCAACATTGGTGGGTGGAGTAAATGGTGGCTCAAAGATTGTTAAAACGTGGAAAGACTATTTCAAGGTAATATTAAACTCTGAAAGCTCTGCCAATGCGTCTGTAGAGTTTGTGGAACATAGCAGACTGCAAGAACGATCTGGGTACTGAAAAGACCATGTGTTCTTTTGTTTCACTGACATCGCTGCCTTTGAACAACAAGGTACCAGGGCCTGATTGTATTATTTTTGCAGAGCACTTGCTGTATGTAGATGAATCTCTATTTTCTTCTCAGTTTACTATTTAATATGTGTATTGTTCACAGTTTGTACCCAATTCCTACTTAAACACAATAGTTCCCATATGCAAAAACAAGAATGGGAATATGACTAACACATCAAATACAGACCTGTGGCAGTAGCCACAGTGGTGTCAAAGCTACTTGAACGCTTCATGTTATCTAGTGTCTCTTTTTTCCTTGGAACCACAGACAATCAATTTGGCTGGTCATAGTACTGATCAATGTACATTTTTGTTGAAGTAAACTGCTTCATACTTTGTAACCCATGGTTCATCTGTGCATGCTGTGTTTTTAGATGCCTCGAAAGCATTCGATCAAGTACTACACATGAAATAATTTGAGAAACTAATTCAAAGAAAGGTGTCAATGTGTTTTGTGCGCCTACTTAAACACTGGTACAAGGAACAAATGATGTAAATAAAATGGGGCAAGCATTTGTCTGAATCATTTCGTGTCTAATGGGGTTAGACAAGGAGAGTACTGAGCCCATACTTGTTTGCTGTTTATTTAGATCAGTGGTTCTCAAAGTGGTTGATATCGACCCCCAAGGGTCAATTGGACCATCCAAGGGGTTGATAAATAGTCACAGGGTCAAATGGGGAGCACTGAATGGCCAGGGAGTCAATGAATAACTGCTGGGGTCTACTGGAGCAATGAAGCCTCCAATTCAAGATTATTGTCAATCGGACAAGGAATGCAAACGGCGTTTTTCAACAAATCAAACAAAAGGGCTGATCAAATCTCAGCTACAGTAGTTGAAAAGTACATTCGATTGGAATGGTTCATTAAATCAACCATTGTGATGACATTATGAAAAATGTTCTGTTTTTTTTACGTCACAAACAATATTGTAGTACATGTGTCGCACTTGGGCAGTTGTTAGACTAAACAGCAGTAGGCTACGCAGTAGGACGGAGAACAATTGTTGTAAACCAGAGTGATAGCAACAGCATAAGCGCAATTTTGTTTTAAAATGTGAGGGGGACAGCTTGGTGTGAAACCAACATATTACAAAACCTAATGAGAAAAATGTGGGGGACATGGCATATTATATCCCCACTGTCTGAAAAAGTGGGGAGACGCATCACTCGTGTCCCCCACCTAATTGCACCCATGAGCCAGAGTAAATACTTTTGGAAAGCCAGCGACAGTGAATCAATGTCTCATAAAGAAAGAGCTCAGAGTATGCATTTCCCAAAATAGAGTGTTTCTATTCGATTAAATCACTTCGAATTACATTGTTTCAAATTCTAGGTAAAGGTTTTGTGTTACAGACGTTTTGTAAAACCTTGTACGTTTCGTGCGCTATTTTGATGCATACTTTCCTTGTATTAGTAACTATTGGGCTAGGTCATGGGGTCTACAGAAAACTGCATACTTTCATTAGGTGTCAATGTGCAGAAAAGTTTGAGAACCACTGATTTAGATGATTTATCCAATGAACTAAACAACATTAAAGCAGGGTGCTATATTGGTGAAGTCTTATTAAATCACTTGACGTTTGCTGATGTTTGAGAAAGACGGAAATTAGGGGCATTAAACTAATGGGAAAACAACCAGCAGCAATAGAGCTCCCTCAACGAGTTCACTCTGCTGATACTAGGTTGCACTATCATTATATATGAGGATAAGTGAATTACGATAATTTGCTTGTGGTGACTATCACAATCGTTTGTTACTCATGGGCACCATCCAGCGGTGACCATTTATGTGCATGTTGCACCATCTCTAGGCCACCACATGCGTTACTGTCACATTATAGGTGACCAGCGCAAAGCTAGCCGTTATTTCGTCTAGACACCACTTTCGTGCCTGGAGACAAACACACCAAGGAAAAAAGTGCAAATATGCCATTGGTGGTTATCTTTACCCTGGTCGATGCATCTGTCTGTTAGACCAAAAGTCAATAGTCAACAAAACCTCGTTGGTTTCTTTGAGTTTTTTTTTACCAGTTAACTGGTGGATCACGGTTGACATGAATAAAGCCAACACCTTTCCTCGTAATGTCCTGCTCTTTTGTTGCCGAAGTGTCAACCCAATTGTAAGAAAAGCTCCTATATTTGTAATTTGTTGCTACGTCTCGCTAAACTCACGTTATTTTTGGTGGCCAAAAGGAATGCTAGCTGGAACAAAGCAAAATTAGTGACAAATGCTGTGCTTGCCCCTGGACTATCTGGATTTAAGCCACACAGATGGGTAAATAGCCTCCCCTGAAACACAATCATACCAAACAATAATAAAGAAGGAAACCCGGCCACCACAACCGTGATTCATCCCGAAGCGACATAGTCACGTAGGGTGAAAATTTCGAAGTATTAATCGCAAAAGTAGGCTAATTGTTGATTGCGACAACAATCCCAATGTAATCGATTTGATTACATTTCATTTTTAGTCAGTTCAATCAAGTATGATTACGATTACTCAAAAAACTGTAATTGATTATGATTATTATCCCATGTCTGCATGTAAAGATGATGATGATATGATGCAAGTTGAAGTATTCATGCAATGTTATTTCATCAGACATTTTGGATTAGTATGTAATATCAGTCTGAAAGTTTGTTAGCACTTCATCTGTTGCCAGATAAGACTAGCATGCAAAACAACATATATCACAAAATCTTTACAGCACTTGAAGGACAACCTAAAAAAGTGGACAATATACTACACATAAACAGCAGGGTTGACAATGTATCTTCACCAAAAAAAGTCAGACATTGTCCCAAAAAAAGCCAGATAGCAGTTTTAAGGCATATACACAAAACATGAATAACCAAACACAAAATAGATATAAAAACTCCTAAGAAACATCAATATAATACAATTCCACTCTTTAGGAGCATTTTCTTTCCCTGCAATTGAACTGTCGTACATTTGTTTCTTATCAATAACTTTTAGGGCACCAGTAAAATATTTGATATTCTGTGCATTCTGCATGGTTGTAGACTCGTTGTCAGAAAAAAATTGCACAAATATGCAGCTCAGACAATGTTTTTCCAAACCAAAGCCTTTCTGACTAAAAAAAGCCAGAAAAAACGTTTTTTTTATTTCCAACGAAAGCTAAAGGTGTTAAAAAAAAGTCAGAATTTCAAAATCTGGCTTCAAAAAACCCAAATTGGTAACCCTGCTAAACGGAGGGCTGGCAGGATTGGGTTAGAGGACCATGTTTCCTATTAAAAAACATGAATTTTGCAAGTTAGTAAATCGCGGAATCCTTATTGCGTGCTGGCTCTCTGCATTGTGTCTGTTCATAACTTGAGTCATATGAAGCAAAGGTGGCCAAAGGCCAGGGTTACCATATTTTTTACAACGAATGTACTAATTTAGATCAAAAATATGCCAGATATACTCATACTGTATGCCAAATTTATCTGCAACAAAACACCTAAATTTTAAGGTAGTGTCTATTTTACTGCCAATATTCTGGCAGCAACAGATTGGCTGAAGCTTTTGTGCCACCAGTCGAACATGGCATAATGCAACTTGAATAAAAAGGTCAGTTTGTCATGCAATCGGCATGCTGCTAGTAGTGTAGTGGTTATGCTTCAAGTCTGGTATGTCATTGCTTTTCGGTTCTCGACTCTCACCAAAGCAACTTCCATTTTCTTTTTACTTTTTTCATAACTTTCCAAATTTTGCCCTGTGTTATGTTTAGGCTTCGGTTAGCGTTCAGTAGGGTTAGCATTAGGGGTTAGTGTCAGCATTAAGGTTGGGGATTTGCATTAGGGTTAGGGTTTAGGGTGAGGGTTTAGGGTGAGGGTTTAGGGTGAGGGTTTAGGGTGAGGGTGAGGGGTTAGGGTGAGGGGTTAGGGTGAGGGGTTAGGGTGAGGGGTTAGGGTNAGNTTTAGGTGTTATCTTTTGTGTTTACTTCATTTCTGCCAAGCCTGTTGCTGCTGGCATCTTGGCAGTAAATTAGACACTTGACACTGCCAAATTTTAATGCTGGTTTTCCATCCATGGAACGACTTCACTTAGAGATCAATAGTTGCTGTTGAGCAGTGTCATCACAGAGATGTTGCAAGCTCAATTTCTACTTTACTAACTCCAGCAGTGGCAGGTTTATTCATTAACCTTGGAAAATTAAACCTTCCAACACTTGTATATAAATAACTGCATTTTCAATTCTTTTGTGGTCCCCCACATTCTAATGCTGTGTAATAGCTGCTTCACGGTTGCCAACTTTCTTTTTGCATAGTTTTCAACAGAGGATAGTCGTACACAAGCACAAGCGGAATCTTGCTTTACAAACCATACAAACCTTATCATCAGTGGCTCTTCTACAGAATAAATCTTCTGTCCACCCTCATACCAGAGATGTGCAGACTGAAATTTTTCAGTCCGAGTCCAGTCCTTATCCGATAAAATTGAATCTGATCTAGTCCTGATCGGCAAAATTTTTGAAAATCATCAGTCCGATCCAGTCCTGATCCACCCATGTAAAATCATCATGTATTTTTATTTTGCCTCATGGGGAAGAACTACTGGAGCTGTTTTGCCTTTGGCCAAATGCGATTGATTGAAGGCAAAATAGTCCAGCAGTGCTTTTGCCTCATGAGGGAAAATAGTCACAGCCTTTTGGCATTTCCAAAATGTAACAAGTGTCTATTAGGCATTAGAGGGAAAAGCACTGCTGGAGCTATTTTGCCATTAGGAGAATCCAACTGCTTGGATAGTCAAGTGACAAGAACGATACACTTAGATAAACGTAAGGTCCTTCTTGTTACACGACCCAAAGTAAAATCCTAAACCTAAAACCAAACCCAAACCCAAACCCAAAACCCAAACCCAAAACCTAAACCAAAAACCTAAACCCAAAACCTAAACCCAAAACCTAAACCCAAAACCTAAACCCAACACCTAAACCCAAAACCTAAACCCAAAACCTAAAGCCAAGAGCTAAATCCAAAACTTAAACTAAAAATTCAAACCTAACCCCAAAACCTAAACCTAAAAGTTGTCAGTTGAACATAAAAGTTTAACCCAAAACCTAAACCCGAAAATAATCAAAATTACTTAGCCTATACTATAAACCTAAACTCTAAAGATAAACCCTACATCGAAATTTAAACAAAACATACACCCTAATCGCAAACCCTAAACCTAAACCCTAAACTTTTTAAGAAGTACATCAAAAGCACTCTTATCAAAGGTCTAACCTCTACAAGCTAAGCCAAAGGAAATGGTGAGAGTAGAACCAACGGACAATCGAACAGCAGGCGCAGACACTAACCACTCAACTATCTTCACGTTGCTACCAGAACTCAACTTTATATATGAACAAAGGAGGATACCGTTCGTTCGAATTGCAAAGTAGTCCCAGAAGAGTTTTTGCATTTGATGACAAAATATACATTACCATTTAACAAACCAAAGAAATCGGATCACAACTAAAATGTTTCATATTTTCAGGATAATCACATTAAAACAACAAAAATTTTCTCAGTCCTATCAATTCCTGATCTGAGAATTTTGAAAAAAATTGCAGTCAGATCCAGTCCAGATCCGGCCAAAATTGGCTTCAGTCCTGCTCCAGTCCTGATCTGTGCTCATCTCTGCCTCATACCAGGCCAGGGTTTCTGAACAGTGTTGCAACTCTGTTATGAAGAAAAACCCTAGACGTTGAAAGACCCTTACCTTGAAAAAAAGAAAGTAATGAAAAACCCCAGACATACGAAATGTTTAAAAAAGTCAAAACCTAACTTAAAATGTACGCTAGCGGTACTTGCACATAAAAATTAAGGTAATATGAATTTGCATCAAATCTTCAACAAGTTCAAGCCTAGTTTTAAACATACTGACAATTTACAAGTAAGTCAGCAGCAAATAAAATGTATGAAGTAACATAAAATTTAGTTAGATCTTTTCTAAAAAACGTTTAATGTTTTCTTTCACTTAAATGCACAAACAAAACATGTACATGATACATTCAAGGTCTTTCTTTTCACCCTAATCATAGTATTAGGGTATTCATTGCAAATTTTTACTACTAAGTTAGTATTCATTGCAATATTTAACTACTAAGTTAACATTCAAAATTTTGCTTATTCATTCATACCTATCACATTCACAATGCGCCTGTAAAACAATGAACAGGTTCCCAACTACAGCATCATCATTCATAACAAACAAAGCATTCCAAAATGATGCACAAGCAGCCCTTGACACATCAGCGATATATCAGAGTGGTGACCTATGCCTAGGCAGTGCTTATCTGTAGAACAGTTTGGCTAACTAGCTTTACTCAACTGTACTGGCTGCTGACTCAGATGCACATTACGCATATGAAACTACTGCATTCTTGCATTGAAAATACAGCAATACAACAAACATTTCTAATATGTGACCATAGTAAAAAAAACAGATTTTCAATAAAAAACCCAGAACTCCAGATAAAACAGAAAAAAACAGATCTAGTGAAAAAAAACAATAGTGGCAGAGATGAGCGGACTGTCATTTTTTGCGATCCAGATCCAGTCCTAGGTTTTTGAAACTTAGTCCAAGTCCAACCACAGTATAAAAGATCTTTCAAATGTAAAGTCCCAAGTCCAACAGAAGTCAAAAAAATTTGAAAAATGCACCCTTTTCACAACAAAATGCCTCATTTCTTTTCCATTTACTCAGTCCAAATACAGTCCTGATGCTACATTTTGAAGAGATTTATAATCCGGTGTCAAGCGAAATTTCTGACTCCTGCGAAATTTCTGACCTGTTGTTGTTTTGCAGTTATTTTGCTTCTCAGAATAAGGAAATACCGTATGGCAATTCATTTTTTGATGTGTGTTGTGTAAATTGAAACATTTTGGTTATGTCAGGTACCAACGACAAGCTATAGCACGGGAATAAGTTTCACCATTGAAAATTTTCGGACTTAGTCCTTGACCTCAATTATTTTTCTTTTTCTCACCATAACCCAAACCCTAAACCGACATACTTGCCTAAACACGAATTCCTAATCCCAAATAATCAGTTTCATCAACGTATTTGGTATACAGAATATTATGTGTGTTCAGCCACAGTATTAATGCGCTGCAATGTCTTCTGAATATTTGTGGTAACTATGCTGCTGAACACGAAATCACTTTTAGTTGTAACAAAACAGCCAGTATTCTTTTTTGCCCAAAAAAGTATAAACGACCTGCTCCATCAAATGTTTTTCTAAATGGTGTACGTGTACAATTTTTAAACCAAGTGAAATATCTTGGTGTGTGGATAAATGCATCATTGAAGGATGATG
>JGI24021J15306_10013877_pt1 | contig 10021 bp, 9 predicted proteins | sample Ectturendosymbi1_FD_15306 | JGI IMG/M metagenome (IMG submission 15306) | reverse complement strand
AAAAAAACCCAGGAGATCATGGAATGTAAACCTGTTCGCTCAAGGTTTTGGTGCAAATGCATATGAATAATTTACTGTTTTTAAGTGTTTTGCTGTTTTAAGTGAAAAAACTGTTTTGAGTGTTTTGCAGGCAGTATAGTACCTAAGTTTTGACACAAGTCAAGGCATAGCGCACCTTTTTGAAAAAATATACAAAGCTTGGAAGTAGCTCTTTCATGATCATCGAGATGTCAGTGTTTTTGCCACCGGGCATCTCTCAGGAGGAATACTGGAATCAGCTGGATCAAACGAATGAGTGACTGCTGACTGCACGGTTTCAAGGAGTTTAAAACATCTCATTGGCACTTTTGTCAATTCTGGATGCCAGATTGCAGATTTCAGATATTGTTCGATTTCTACCAGCTCGCAAAGCCCGTTTGCAGTTTTCACAATTTATTCCTTTTACCAAGTAAACAATAGTTATCAAAATCTTGTGAAAGGCATCAGATGATTTGTACAGCAGACAAAGCTGCTTGAACCAAGAAAAAAAGTCAAGAAAAAAAGTTTGATGAAACGTAAAAAAATTGCAAAATGAAATGGAAAAGACTCAATAAAAAATTGTTGACAAAATTGTTGATAACTTCACATCTGGCAAATTGGTAGTATGATCACCTTGGCATTCTTGGCAAATATATAATACGGAACTGAAGCAATTTCGCTCATACGCCATTTTAGGTGTGCAACCACTGTAAATGTATTGTCCCAAACTGGAAGCAGGCTTTATTACTACCATTTTCAAACCTTTTCGCTGTTTTTGAGCATACGGGCTGTAGCTTCAGTACAGACTCTGTGTACCTGACGTATAGACATTTGCCCCAGTCAGTTTTGTGTGATCTCAGCGTTATGTCGAGAATCATTTAAACTGATGTTTAACCTAAATTGCTAGGCTAATGCACAAAAATTTTCTGAAAACTAGTTTTTTGTTCATGGGATAAAGGTAAGCTTGTATTGGCAATAGTGGTTACGCTTAGCTTAAGAAAATTAAAATTCTCACTGCTGGCAATGCGGCATGCTCAGAAGAAGAAGTTTGTTATGCTGCCATCAACTCTGTTCAATTTTCTGTATTTGAAAGTTTTGCAAAGCTGTGTCTTATTTTGTTAGTGGTTCGTCGACGAGAAGCTGTGGTTAAACAGTAGTTGGCGACCACGTGCTACTGAACTAAAAGCGCGCCATTTCGAAATTGATTTAAATTTCTGTGTTATTTTCTCTGCGCGTTGAAGAGCTGCCCTTGAAAAAAATTAGTTCCAGAATGCAGTTGCGCATTTTCGACACTTTGCTTTTCAGTAGCTAAACCGACTAAAACATTGTGCACTTAAAATTCGGCCTTTTAAACGCGATGCTTAATTGCTAACACGCTTGCACGAAACTGTGGAAATCTGGTCTTGAGTTGTGATACTACGAACTTCTTCCAAATGACAGTGTCAGCTTGCTTGGTTAAACTGTAATTGCAATGAGCACTCTTAACTCAACCCTTTGCCATGAACACACACTGAGTGACGTTAACTAAAGTATCACACACTGAGAGTTTTTTCATGTAATTTCTTAGTTAAAGCTCGTAAACCCGCTTGTAAAGAAACTACGCTCGCAAGAGGATGTCTATCAGCATGCCTAGCATATCATCTTTGTTTGTCCTTATTTTGAAGAACTATGTCTTATAAAATATTATTGTCCTTATTTCTAAGAAATATACTTAAATGTGATTTGCGTCCTTATTTTTTCCTATTTTCTGCACCCTAACAAGTTTAAATAGGCAATATCTGATTAACAAACATACCATTTTCATCTCATCTTGAACGTTCTGTAATCAAGGTTTTGTGAGGTCATAAAATTAGTGTAATTTGCAGCACAAAGACATAACGCATTCTCAGGCATTGTTAGCACTGTAAGCTTTCTAGGCTGCTCAGGAATCTGAGGAAGATTAATTTCGTAGTGCAGGCTTACCATTGAATTGAGTCAAGAAATAAGCAAACGAAAGACACGTTTTCTGTGACGATTGCAAGAGGCAATTCTAGATGCACGAGTTTTCTCTAAGAATAAGACATTGCTGAAGCAAATTCCGCCTGGAGATGAATATGCAAATACATGATCTGCAAGGGCGTACGCAAGGGGGATTGGGATTAAAGCACCCCTTTAGTTTGATATGTTAAAAAAACTTTATTACCTGCCAACAGGAGATTAATTGTTTTCGCATACTTTCGCTTGTTAATTTGTCGACTGAATGCAAAAATTGTAGTTGTAAATGCTCTGACTTAGTGATGAGTGTGTTTTGCTCCCCTGTTTTTGACGTTCATCCTGTCATTTTTGCGGTTATGAACTGCCGCGTCGCAGCGTTGAGTGTATTTTCTGACTTGGAGCGCTGATAGTTTATATTCAGTGCAATAACACATAAAATAAGGAGAGTGCATGTGGAAGAATATGCATATTGTGTCAACAAACTTCGCCAAAATGTTGGTTTGGAAACATGAATATTAAGTCAAATTGTGACATCACAAACAGCGCACACCTAATACAAATAACCACCATATGCCACTGAATGAAACACCCCATGAAAATTTTCTGCGTACGCCACTGATGATCTGACGTTATAGTCGTGCAAACAAACAATTTCATCAACTGTTGTTTCATTTTGGGTAGGAAAATCAAATTTTCCCCAGTCGTCCTTATTTTTAGTTCTAGATCGATTGGTAGCCCTATAGTGTACAGCAAACCTTCAACCAAATGCATTGTGACCTCAAAGGCATTGTGATGTCACATAAATTGTACGGGAAAAAAGTATGACCAAGCCGTTCCATGCGAAAGACCTATACTCGATTGGGTTTCTACACGAGGTATATTTTTATTTCAACAAACGTAGCCTACTATATTTTTGCTTTTCAGAAACACGTCACCAACCCCCAGGTATAGGCTCACGGACCCCGCTTAGGAACCTGGTTTAAGAGAAAGCGATTCATTACATTTCAATTTCATCATTAATGCAGGTTTGTTGTGAATATGCTTGTGAATGTAAAGCTACAACACCATCAGAGTAATTTATTATGCGATTCCAAAAAGCAATTAACGTCAAGTGAATTAAAAAGCTATAAAACCGTAATGGTCGTTTAGTCGCAAGAATACTTACGCCGTACTTCTACTTCTTGTGGGTGGTTTCATGTAGTTGTAGAAGTGCCTGTAATCCCTACTTGCGTCAAAAGTGCATGGCATATGTAAAATACTTTTGTGGCAGCTGGTGTTTCTTAATAAGCAGGCTGATGCTGTCAAATTTGGGAATAGCAGCTTAAGAAATCTTGTGTTTGATCGTAAGTAACTTACTATTCATATCTGCAACGTGGAAACAAATTCCTGCTGACCAATTCTGACGGCTCATTTGGTTGGTTGATGGCATGCTGGACTTCCGGCAATAATTTAGGCCTGTCATACGTTTTGTTTCTACAGATGTGAAATTGTATCCGTTTTGTTGTTTGCTCAGAGCCGATGTGCTTCCTTTGTAGCTATACTTGCTGTGTACACATTCTCTTAAGACTGAATGCAAGGCGCTGTGTGCGTTGTTGGTTTGTTGATCGGGTGTAACCGCTGTCTGCGGTTACGGCGCCTGACATTCAATGACGCAAATCCGTTTTCTTGGCCCATTTCTTTGCTTACAAGACGGTTGCGGATGCTTCTGCGTCTGTTGCGCCTACAGAAGAGGTCCACCCGTTCTAGGAAAGCGGGATCCACTGCCAAAATGTTTTTGCTTTCGCTAATGGCATCTCCGTTTCGTCTAAAGCCGTTAAAATCCCGAACCCAAATATCTTAACCATGACTGCTGCACAGATTTGAAGCCGCAAGCGGCGCGTTTGGTACGCGCTTGTATTCAGTGTTCCTTCGTTTTCGGGGTAAAAGCTGTGCATGACTCACTGCGACCTCTGTGAATACACCTTAGATACAGACGTCCTGGTTAGGGGTTTTTGGGTGTCAATTACAAAACCAGATCAGCCTGTATTATAGACTAATCACAAAATTGCTGAAAACGAAGGAAACACACACCAAAGTTTCTGTTAGTCACACACTGGATTTTTGTAAGTCGTTAACGCTTGCTTATCCGTGCTTTACTTGTAGAAGATGGGATTCATGGCTGTATAGGGTCTGAAAGTTGTTACTCCACAGAATCGTGACCCTGGAGGCATCCAAGGTGGACCACAAAAGGTGATAGAAGTTCGCTCGGCTCAGGATATATTTCAGAATAAACTGTTTTTTAATTAAACAGTTTTATACCGAGGCAAGGTTTTGGAGTGACGTTTCTGCACAAAATTACAAACATGGATATTTCGTCATTGTTGGAAAAAACGTTTTCAGCATAGCCTGACGTCACGAACAGGCCACATCAAGCAAAAAATGACCACCTTAGGCCACTTGCTGAACCATCAGTGATCGTCTCACCAGAAGGGTCACCGTATGCCACTGAAAGACAGCAAGTTTTCGTTTTGTAGCACTTTGAAACGTAAATCCGTCTCGTATGGCCGCTGCGTTCTTGCAACTGTGTTGTGCTTTTGAATGTGCGTTATACGAAATTTCACCCGGAGCAATACTTGGTGTAAAACTAATTCCATATCCTGGCTGTTCCCGTTGCTTTTGTTCAGACCTGTGAGAACACAACCACAGGCTTGACCTGTGCTAAAGTAGGTTGTAAGTTGCCACTGCAATGGTGAGCCTTATGTATTAAAATGGGGGACGTTTTGTCCAAAAAGACTTGTGTGGTTTGCTTGACCACCATTCGTCCTTGCGCTTGCCGTAGTTGTTTTTCATCTAAAGTTATCAACAATCCAGGGAAAGTTTTTTTGTATTGTTTTTTAGCCAACGTCGACTTCTTTGCGCTTATTTGTCAATGTAAGTCGACACTGGCTATGTACAGAATTGCGATTGTCGTGTTTTTAACACAAATCGTCATTTCAGGATTTTTAATCCTTGGTGGATTTGAGAACGCGGTTGATTTCAAAAGTTTTATTTGTTATCTTTCAAAAACTCACCGTTACAGAAATATTTTCGTTTTTGGAATATTAAAACGGCATGAACTCCCGATTTCGAGCCTAGCACAATTTCGAGTCCAAGACGCTCCTTTCAGGAAAAATCGAATTGTGGGCTTGCTCGACTTTGATGGCCAAATACTCCGGCAGAGATGCATCAAGTTGAACGGTTGGGGCTGAGTTGACCTTGAGTTGATCTTGGTGATACATTAACTGTCGCGGCCGCAGCGAACGCATGTTTGCGTTTTCTTTCAAGTTGCAATCTGAGGTTATGAACTTGCTCGAGTTTTTGGTCGCCACTTTGCAACGGGGGTTTTTGAATAGTTGGTGAAACCTGGAAAGTTGTTGTGTCATTTGACGTACAGCACGAAACGCGAGGCTGTTCTAGGCCTGGCAAAATTTTTCCTTCAGCCAAAATGGTCCCGCGAAAGTTTTGACTATTGAAGAAATACGCCTTTGATAGATTCATGTTAAGTGGCGTGTGAGCGTTCCGCTTGTTCGACTGAAGCTTCAATGCAGTGATTTAAATCAGTGGTTCTCAGCCTTTTTAGTGATACACCCTTTGCGCAACATTTGTCTATCAAGTACCTCTTGGCTGTAATCATGAGCACAACAAATAGAAATGTATCTACGATTATTGTACTTTCACGTTAAAATTTCATTATTAAGACAAAAAAAATCGTATACCCTCGGAGCACCTTTGCGTATCCCAAGGGGTACGGGTACCCCCATTTGAGAACCACTGGTTTAATAAAACAAGCATGATTATGTGCGACAAGGGATGGTATGTTAACGCTTCTTTCACATTTTGTGATTTTCCGTGTGCAACCCATGGACTTGTCATCAATTAAACAGAATGAGAGCTAAAAAACGAAATTATTTTACCAGCCCACCCCGACGCTTTGTCAGGTTATGCCTATGGCTGCGAGCGATTATTTTTGCTCGCTGCTTTAGGCGAGAACAAGCACGTGATGAAACGAACGCTGTTGAAGGACGGGTTTCTTGCGAATGACGAGCTGTCAAACCCTTTTTAAAAATTTATGCTCTCTGCGAAACTTATTTCATCTTTGCTCTTGCTCTTTCCTGCTTTACCTGTAATGGTTTTAGCTTCATTCTACAAGCATTCGCGGAATATGCGTCCGCGCATGCAGAGTTCGTTCCCTGTATATGAACGCTACAGCATGCAAGTTTTAGTTTGCTTTTTTCATGAAGCTTTGAGCTAATGCTTAAAAATGCGAATTGCTTATAAAATTCCCAAGCAAATCACATCAGCTCGCTGTGTTTTCCCGCATGTTTTTGCCTGTGGTCCGCTACGACGTCTTATTATAGATCAGCGTGTTAGGTTCAAATATAGGTGAAATCAATACGTGCTGGAAAAAAGCTTCAAGCGTGGCAGGGACGCCCTTTGCGACACGCTTGCTCATTTCGAGAAAGAACCCCAAGATTGAGCAAGTACAACAGGGTTACCTTGGGACTTTTGCATCACGCAAGTTTGAAATCACAGGTTCGCGTATCGATGATGGTTTTGCTTGCTGCATGCGTCAGCAGAAACCAACGTGCTGTGGTACGTTTGCAATTGGGAACATTTTAATCTCCGTCCGATTAAAGTGTTTAATAGAAAGATACAGGTGCTGCCAAACTAACGCATTAGGTGGGATATAATTTGCTTTCACTCAAATGAATGATAGAGAAAACTGACAAGACGCGTTTTTTAAGTTTGCGACTTCAAAGCTGGACAAAAACAAGGAAATTTTGAAAGGGCGTTTCGTATAATTTTACGAGACGTCAAAGCGTGAACTTTTGATCCATAATCTTGTTTTTTGTTTAACAGGTTTCATTGCATTAATTAACAGCGTTAAATTTTAAGGTTTCGCACACGCATCCAACAGTCTGTAACTGTGGCATAATCTGAATTTGGCGATTGACTTTCCGGCCTGGTCGCTTGATGAGGGCGTCAAGGATGCTTAAGCTTGTTCTCCCCGTCATGAAAATATCTTCGACGTAACAACTGCTGCATGAGGCCCACTGCCTCGTCAAAAAATATCTAGCCTCCTTACTATTGCGCAAGTTCTCTTATGCCCTGCGTTGTGCTAGTGCCGTTGGGTGTTAGGCCCTAAAACTCTCTTCGAATAAAACTGTCAGTTCAGTGTTCCACATCAGGAGCCACTGTGCTGATGACCAACCGTAAGTAGCATCTTCACCAGGAAAAAACCTACAGTTGCAAATCCGACATATCTTGGTATACCTCCTCCGAATTCTACGTGCTACCCGTTGTAGTGTAAGAATACAAGCCCAGACAGCTGCTCGTTTAACGTTTTCAGAAGCTCAACGGTGCCANAGTGCACATGCGTCCAAAGTGAACTCTCAACTAAATGAAGCCCTGCTCACAGTCTCAGGCTGCTTAAGATCCATTCCTNCAGGTCTCCCCTTCCTCTGTTGTATCCTGCTCCCCACTACTCGAAGAAATACAATATACCAGCGGCTATATCTCGAAGCTGAAAATCCAAAAATCTTCTCCATGAAGACTTGCACGTATATACGCGCTCCTGACAGACTTCACCCGGGGCGCCCTCTGAGATCGTTCATAAAAACCTCTAGAATCAGGTCTTCTCAAAGTCTTCACCAGCAGGCTGCAACACACTGTGCAAAGCAAGGTTTTAATTCAACCGATTGGGCTCTGGGCAGTTGGAGACGGTCGGGTTAGAGATTAGAGTCAAACCTCTGCAGCAAAGTGTTAAACTGGGTTCGATCCAACCCCTAGGGTTCGACGGAGCCGTTTCAGGGGTTCGACGGCGGGACAAGCCCTGGTGACTACACCCACGGTAAAGACTACTGTATAATTGAATTTAAACTTTTGATTTATTTCATTTCAGTAAACCATTTTTACTTTCTGTTATATTGAGCAAAAAGGGGATTCAACAAAAGCTTGGGAAACTACGTAAGAGATCGGCGTGTTTGTAAAGGTTGCTCTACGGAAAGGGGCAAGCCGAAGAGAAAAACCGCGTGTGTGGAGATATAACACTGCCAGCTACACCCTCAATCACTGCACCGTCCTGGCTCCACCACGAAGCACCTCCATCTGATTGAATATACGAAAATCTTCATTTTAGATCCAATCGCAAAAGCATCTGCTCTCAGTCCTGCGTATACGAAAGACGAAGAGCCGGATTGTTTTGGAAGTGAGGGCCCATATCATTCAAAAAGTTCTTAACTTACCAGGCCTTCAAATGTTTCCGTGATCCAAAAAGATCCACAAACTTTTATCCAAAATTAAGGGCATGAGCCAGGTATGGAAGCCAGCATTCACATGTACATTCTATTGGAGTAGGCCAGCAACAACGGCTTTTCTCTGAAAGCCATGCCCCGTGGCTTGCGGTAGCACCAAATCTCGAGGTCAGCGCGATGATTGCGCGCGAAAGTCGATAAGCAAGTTACGCCATGGCTCCTGCTTTTTTCGTTAAGACATTTCGGTCATTTGTTTTGAGACATTTCGGTCATTTGTTTTGAGACATTTCGGTCATTTGTCCCATGGTAGTATTAGAACTCGCCGTAACAGTATTCAATAGCCGATATTTTAAGACATTGTGACTGAATTGACTTAATTTTTTTCGGTCATGTGAAAATAAATTCGGTCTATGACCGAAAAAAAACTGGCGTGGCTCTATGGCTGCAATGCAGCGTTGCCCTCTCAAAGACGCACACAACGTCAGTGGTGACTCGTGAGGTTTCCGTTCATCGTAATTCCTTATCTTATCCAAATTTTTTCGACACGCTGGTAGAGGTACTACGAAGGATTTGAACCAACCGCTTCGTTTTCCGTTCGAATGCAACTTGCGTGTGAACCGAAAGTGAGATGTTCTTTTTTCATGTAATGACTCAAATTCTGGCACAGGAATGCTTAACCGTGCAAGCGAAGGGAAAGCCGCCAGTACGACCTCAGAAACACGATACCCTTGTCGGCAATTCGGGAAAGTTGGCCTTGAACACCATTTCATAAATCGTGACCGGACTTCTGTGGAGCCAATATGCAAAGCCGCCACCCACAAACCCGATCTCGTCGTGAGGAAAAGCAAGAAAAGTCGCAAGCTCGAGTTTATGGGTGTTGGAATTGGCAGTAAAAGCGCCTGTGCTAAAATTTAGTTAATTCTTTTAATCTTGCAAGCCATAATATCCGTATCCACACAGTTATTTCTCGAAATGTAAAGGAGAAAAAAATTGTTTGCTAAAAAACAAGAAATGTCGCTCTCGTCGATACAGCAAAGCGTCGATGCTGTCATTCCCAGGTAAGTTTAGTTTGCTTCGCATACAATTGCTTGTTTCGTGGAAAAGTGTCTAAAATGAAATCGTTATGCTTTGGTGTAGCAGCAAAACTTTTCCTCAGATCCTTGTGGTGCATACCGTGTGGCGTGTCACTGCTGAGGTAGTAGGTTGTATAGCTGGTACGGTTTACCGCACAGCAGCTATGCAGCTCGCTGGCTCACCTGTGGCCGCTAGCCATCATCTTCGATTGTCACGTTCAATCAAAATCGAGTCGTAATTGCTTTTCCATTGGAGCTTGCTTGGTGGTAGTTTCAGTCTATCTGTACCAGTTTTGGAGGGTGATGTCCCTGAGACCCTAAAACGTGACTTGCAATCGATTTAGCTTCACGAATTAGGTTCTCGGTGCATGTACCATCCAACCATGCACTTGAGCAGCAACGTGTGAGGGAGCAAGCCATTGCTGCTTGTCAGCTAAATTAGATAGCTGCCACAAGCTGATGCCAACCCATCCGAGTGAAGCAAACGTTCCTAAGTTATTTTCCACTTGACATGAAATTAAAAAAGTGCTGTTTATGGAATTTGTTCATAAATATCTGTTTTGTGCAGTTTAGCGAAAGGGGTTTCATCTCATTCAGGCCCAGATGGTGAGATTTTTTAAGGAGGGCGGGTAGCTGGTGTTGTGAGAAACAGATTGCAGAATCGTTCCTGGGTCCCTACACTCC
>JGI24021J15306_10013876_pt1 | contig 10021 bp, 6 predicted proteins | sample Ectturendosymbi1_FD_15306 | JGI IMG/M metagenome (IMG submission 15306) | reverse complement strand
CAACCAACGTCTAGTAGCGCGACCCGCGACGCAAAAACAGCACCAAACAAACGTACTTCGCACGTCTTCCACAGACCGCAGCTCGCACTCGTACGAGTCGTCGAAGGGCCGCTCGGGTGCGGGTTCGAACTCGCGCTCCGACGCATGCCTCATGCCGTCCACAGTCACGAAGCAGCACCGGCACAAGCTGGTGTGGTAGCGCAGGCGGCCGTCGCTCAGGTAGACGTGCCTCAGCGCTTCTGCGCACGTGAAGCGTTTCTCCTGTGACGTCACAAGCAAAAATTTAAAAGAAAACCATCAATAAACAGCAAAAAAACAATCAGGATGTGAAAGGTGGGAGAGCGCCTGACGAAAAAGCGGTTACGCAGCGAAAAATCCCGGCGTTCACTGCAGCTCCGTCAGATGAGAGCGAACGACCCTCACTCAAAGCATTCCAGCAAAGCAGGTGAAGGAACGCAATTAACGATTTGAAATGTTGCCTCTAATTTCCTCATAAATGACGTAAATCTGCAGAAGATTGCGTGGCGTGCGAGTGAAGAGCAATTGCGCTAGAATCAGCAGCACATTCGACGAAGTCGCGATAGCGTAAACGAAACATAAGTTTTAAATATTAACCCGCAAGAAGGTCTGCACCAAATGAAAGTTCGCATTGACGGGTGTTACGACGCCATTATGTTCCATTTGCACAGTATTTCAATGCGCTTCAAGGTAATAACACTTTACTTTTGGCCACGTACACGAACAGCGCTGGTATGATATTGTCGCGTAAACGGAAGCTCATAAATCCAGCCAAACATACGTCAACATGCTTGGAATGCACAATTATTTCTTGATACCCGAACTTGGCACAAAACTGAGTATGCGAGGAGTGACACGCCGCGTAGACCAGACTGTAATTTGGTTCCATGTTCACTTGTCAACAAGGTATATCCACAAAACGTTTGGACCACTGACTGGTTCGATGGATTTTAAGGCTTTTAAGCGCAAATATGATTCCGGATCCAGAATTCACGTTTCTTTTCGATGCGGTAAAATTCTTCTGAGGAAAACATTACAGAAAAGGGTAGAACACGCACCAAGGATATTATTATCTGAGCTTACGTCAACGCGAGAGAAGAGTAGCTCTCGTCACTTTTACACAATGACAATGGACTTATTCCTTTGTGAGGGCGGTTGTGCCGAGCACGCCGCCCGGTTAAATTTAAAGGTCAAGCCGATCGATCCGATTCCGAAGACGATACACAGCGTGCAACCGGTGCCGTAACTAGAGGTTTGAGCCAGGCGGGATAACTTAGCTGAAAGGGACACACTTGCCACTGTGGAGGGCCCACTAGCCAGCACTCACAAAACACTTGAGAAATGATGATGAATCCTAATGTGGATGGCTATGCTGAAACCCTAAATCACCCGAAAATGCTCCGAAAAACGCAAAAAACAACCACGTGCTGAAAACCAGGGGAATGCTGAAACCGAAATCCACGCCGAGTAGGGGACTAGTTTTCACATTCATCTTGCCAGGGGAGCGATTGGCCCCTCCTGACCCCACACTGGGTCTATGTTGCTCGTTTCATGTAAGAATTTAATAACTTTCCGGGAAACACACAGCGTTGAGTTTTATACCATTGCCTTTGTCTATTTTAGAAGAGTTGTTTGCTGTAAAGATGGCGGGTTACGCCACTGCGGGCAGCCCGAGCCCGACAAGTCATTACGTCTAGCGCGATTGCCCTCGCCGAAGGCAACGCACCATGCAACAGCGTTTGCGAAATCTCGATTAGGCGACGAACTTAGCGGGAAACCACGCGCTTACCGGACTCCAGACCAGCAATCTCGAAAGCAGGTGAGCTGAGTCTTGCGTCATGGTGGGGGTGACGTGGTAGAAGGTGCTGGGGGGCGACGGACCTCGAGAGGCGGTCTGATAGAGCTGGGCGCGGGCCTGCCTGTCCAGGGACTGCGTGGTCTGGTGGCCGTCGCCCGATCCGCACAGCAGGTTATAAATCATATCAATCTGCAAAACATCGGCAAAACACTTGAAACTGTAAGATAAGCCGTCGCAAAACCGCATTTCGGTAGTCCGATCAGTGTAGGCAGCAAAAACCCCGGCCGCTTTCGCCATTTGTGGGAGAAATTAAAGGAAAAGACACTATTAAGCCGTTCACATCGATATGGGAAATGTTTTTCTTTTGCATTTTGCTTTCGCTCCGTAAGCTGCAAACGTAGGTTGCACAGCATCCAGAATGGACAAAATCTCTATTTTTTCCTACTGTCATAGTTTGTATACAAAAAAAGCAACACCGGTTGCCGCAGCAACATTTTGAATTAAAAAAGCGCTCTGTTTGCGTCAGCCAACGACCGGCGGCTAGTTTTAAGACAAAAATACTTTTCTTGTGATTCAAACTTTCAAAAATCGCACGATGCGCTTATTTTCAGCCACAAACCGGCGACAATTTCAAGAAAAAAATATTTTCCTGTTATTCAAACTTGCAAAAGTCGCACGAAAATAAGCAAAAGCGCGAACACGCAACTGTGCCTCGTGTAGATTCAATAGCATCGGTCTCGCAAAACCCTACAGCGAAGACTAATCCATCAACGCAACACCGACGACAAACTACAATTATCCGAACGGGAAATCACGCAAAGACTGCTGCTTACCACGAGAAACCATGTCGCCTGATCGATCCGGACTATGTCGAATAAAAACATCAACTCGTGAGAGCGACTCTCTCGTGGCGATATAAAGGTCACGATTTTCTGCCGTCCACAAAATCGGTCACTTTTCGCATGGAGTTAATTCGTACGCGCTGCTCAGTGATCCACCTACAATCCAGTGCTTTTCAAGCCCTGGGCCGCGACCCAGAAGTCGGACGCTGTTTGATTTTGACGGGTCGCCACAATATTATTATCCGTTTGAACAGAAATTTCAATAAAGTCCTATTGATACTGAGCGATCTATTGCATAATTTTACTTCTGACGCGAGATGTCTTGTAGCTACCAATTCCTACTGTAACTAATTTTATCAATGTGACATCGCAATGTTCGCACATGTTATTCCTGGCCTGCAATGTAGCAGCAAGCTAGTAGTTGTGACCTCCTGATTTCGACCCTTTAAAAGAATTTGGGCCTCAAATTTCAAAAGCAGCTTGATAAGGTAGGTCGCCGAAGTTATGTATTTTTTGACATCTAATACTTTGTTTAGGTGGTCGCAAAAAATGGTCGAGACGCACTAATTTACACGCACCTACAATTTCACGTACAAACAAACCACGATAATTCCTGACCTGTGCCAACCTTCGTCACACGCTGAACCGGTGGATTACGTCAGCGTCCGTGACATTAGCCTCGGCAAGCCAAACAAACGTCGCTTTCACGTCATAGATAAAGACAAGCGCAGATAAAAACAACTGCGATGTACCGTCGCGAGAGCCGCGACGAGGCTTGAATGATGCTAAAGGCGGTTCACAGGATCTCGACAGCGCAGACAGGGAGAAACTGCCGACCAAACGAGGACGGAGAAACAACAGTTCGATATTTGCATTATGTGCGCTCGTCAGCGCTGACTCAGTGAACGGACAATAGGTCCGAGGCTCGCGCAGCGCAACGCACAAGCGAGCGCGTAATACGCAAAACAGGCGGATTGGTTGTTTGATTGTCGCCCGGAGTGACGTGGATCAAGGATGGTGGCCGTATCGGTATGAGTGCGCGCAAATAAATAAGCGTGACCAATCGAAGGCGGAGAAAGCTGGGTTCCGAGTTCAGCACAGAACGCAACGAAAGGGATTTGAAACGAAAAATCGCTACAGGGTTCCCACACTTTTTTAGAAACCATTTTCAGTACTTTTTCAATACCTTTTGAATGCTGAATGGAAAAACTTCGATACCATTACTCATCTTTATTTTTCTAAAATTTAAAATTTATTCACGGAACACAATGTGAAAAACATCTGCAGAACTGTCATCAGCGGTAACGAATAAAATTTGAATAAACAGATGGCTGAATTCGGAGTTTTTATTCTTTTTCGATACTTTATATACATTTTGACCAAATTCAATACTTTTTCCAGGTCTTGAAAACCGATTTCACAATCCACTACTTTCAATACCGCGTGGGAACCCTGCTGTTAAGTTGTTCGCGCGGATTTCGCGAGGATAAAAAAGCTGACAAACTTGACGTTTAAATACAAAGTTCAACAAATACGGTAAAAATGTTGTTGCCGGTTGTCAGTGATGCCAGATGGTTGTCAGCAGTGACAGGTGTTATGGAAAGAAGTTTTTCTACATTTTGTTATCGTTTCCGTGAATGCAACACAGCAATCAACCCCAGCCTGGTAATCGAAACCAGTGTTTAGTTGATGAAATCATCAAAAATAGCTCACGTTTGGCGCTGTTTGGAAAAACCTTCATCAGCGCCGAATTGATTGCGAAAGCAACCAAATATCCGAATAACTGCTCACAATCACGCAACACAAATGAAGCTCATCAGTTAAATGCAGTAAGCTCCAAAACGTTCACTTGGCGGAATTGTTTCTGTCAATGCAAAAACATAGGCGACTTCCGGCCGGGCAAAGTCTGCTTCAGCGAAAGAAAACCTTTCGTTGCGATTACCTGCATTTGCTACATCTACAGAGATATTTTGTCTCGGACGTCAAAAACCAGCACGCGGCAAGCAATCGGCACTCACCTGCGTGACTGGGCTATTAGCCTGAAATAATATCCTCCTGCCGAGCAGCTCCGCGAAGATGCAGCCCACACTCCAGATGTCTACGCTGCTGTCGTAATGACGGGCGCCGAGCAGCAGCTCCGGTGACCTGAACGAATCGCGGTGACGTCAAAAGTGGCTTTCGGCGCTGACGAGCGAACGGCGGGGCGATTTGCAGTGGTCGCTTAAAACAGGGATTCTCAAACTTTTTCCTCCCATTTACCACTTGCCAGCTTTTAACATAAAATTTACCCCTGTTTTTGTTTACTTACTAGCGCTGTAGAAAAAAACAAAGTATTGTAACTTCAGCATCATTACTTTTACCCCCAGGATAGGTAAAATTTACCCCAAGGGGGTAATTTTACCCCCGGTTGAGAGCCCCTGACTTAAAATATGGGAGTATAAGCACAGGTGCTGATTCACGGAGCAACGCACTGATCGTGGCTCGTTTGCTTCTGAGCACTGCGTTTTCACCGACGGCAACCACGAAACAGGAAGAGGTCTTGCCGCAACGAAAAACTTAACCACGCGTGGAGTTTCGGCTTTTCTCGCTGTTGCCAAGGACAGATTAACAAAGGGGTGTTGGGGATTAAATTCAAACCTCTGCCACGGACAAACCTTTGATCTACCCATCGGTGCAAAGAGTTAAGCTTAAATTTCAAAAAATGCGGCGGAGGAACGTATGGGATGAAGTGAGACTGGGTTCTTCGCAGCTGCTGCGAACAAAACTTTACCTTTCACCGACAACTTTTCCAAACTTTGTTTTCTTACTTTTCATCCACACCATTTTAAAGCTCTTTGTTTCGTTTCTTTCTACGAAAACTCTTCTGCTGAAAAGTTCAGGCCTAAATATTATATAAGAAAGGCCAGCATGTGTACTGCATCTGCGTCAGTGACTATATTAGTGCAGATTAGTCAGAATAGTAGCCTACATATGTGTAAGTGATGACGAAACATTCACGTGCTTGTGTAGCAGTACTAAAACAGTTCTTTTCTGTGCAGAAGATAACCAAGGCTAAGTATGGCATGTTTCTGTGAGATTTTATCAAAACAGCAGACAGACATGTAATATAGAATCTCTTGACTTTCCATGCTTTAGCCCAGTGTTTACCAACCCTTTTGGCACCCTACAGAAGAGAAATACAAATTCCGGCATCCTGTGGCGAACGCATAATAATATGCTTTAAGGTTCGATGAATTTTGAAAATGCATTTTTTAATGATGCATTGAAAAACGCATTAGCTCTCGACGCCCCTGAGTATTGTAGCGAACGGCATCCCGGTTGGGAACAGCTGCAATTAACTTTCTGATGAAAAAAACGTTCACGGCAAAAGTACATTGCAACAATTTTTGAGAGAAGGTATTCGGTAATGAGCACTGCTTTAAGGTCTGTCACTGAACCAAAAGAATCCAAAGCAAAAGCGGTTATGGGCAAACACAATCGAATATTTGAAGCGAAACGTGTGTTTCATCAGATGAGTGATACAGACGAGACCAGGCCTACCTGGACAGTGGACACCACCAAGCTCACCACGGCTTCCGCCGCTCTCAGCGCGCGTCTAGTGCCGATACCTGACGTCACGTAACCATAGCAGAAATGAAATCAACAAACGCTTCGACGCTTGCAAAGCGTCAAAACGCACCGCTATACGTGCACTTGCACGCCGCCGGCCAATATCATGCTCGTTGACGCAAGCACGTGGCTGCGAGCGAGCGGTGACGTGAATCGCAGACAATAATCAACGTGAGCCGGATCTTGTACCTTTTGGCAGCTCGCAGCGATTAACCCGTTGATGCAACGGGAGAGCGGTTTTTAATTTTGACGGCGTGGTTTTGCGGCAAGCTTTCGTCACGTTCAAACGACTTTCAGAGCGCGACCTCGTCGTAAACCGCGCAACGCTGGCCTTGACGCGATGACCGGAATTTTCACGACGACAATATCACTAATCCCAGTCGCCCTGAAGTTTTCCGAGCAATGTGATGAAAATGCCAAAGAGAAAGGACTGGAGCTTGTACACGAGTGACTACGAGGAAAATGTGACGGCTTTCGAAAAGCTTGGATGTCCGCAACGCACGCCAGTTTTTTCCGATTTATTCTTGTTCGACTTTTTTCCGATTATTCTTGTTCGACTCGCGGTGATCGTGACTCGATCTTCACAGCTCAGTCAGACCGATGCTGGCACGACTGACCACAGGCCTCTGTGGTCTGGATAAGACCGCACAAAATTATCGGATGACAGGATCACGCAATCGCGGGTTACCGCACAATTACGCAAAAACGAACGCCTGGTGTGCAACAATCACGTCCATTCTGGAACAGCCAAAGCCTTTTGCTTAGGCCATAGAAAATCAGGCGGCGGCAGCAGCAACACAACGTGGAAACTGTTTCACAAAAATCACCGATAGGCGAACGTGGTAAAAACAATAGCTTGGCATTCGGAAAGACACGAGGCTTTTGTTGCTTGCAACGGGGACGCGCTGCCGTATCTGAGCACACCCCCGTGGTGTAGCATAAAACAAAGGCTGTTTTACTGCCGGCGATGATGGATATGACGCAAACATGGCAGACTAGGGTGGAATTTCGACAGCAGCTATTAAAGCAGAACATCGCACGCTGTCGACAACATCGAAGTCAGCGGAAAGTGTGGTTTAACGGTCAGGGAAAGCTTTTGTTACCATGTAAACCACGTCAAGCGATAGCTTGGTCGCTTGCGAGTTTCCAACGTCTGCTGCGAAAAGAAAATTTTGCATTCTCAGCTAAAAAAAGTTGCGTTCTCAAAAATTTGATACGATTGACTCCAGCTGAGGTAACCCGAGGCTAAGCGCTTGCCCTAAGCATAGAGCACCGTTTCGTTTCGGGAAAAGCTATTTTTTCAAAAACCAATATTTAACAAAGTCCTTTACGGGAATTAAGGTCACACCACACACCGATTCCTCGCCAAAATCAACACATTCTCTTCCCAGAAGAGCGCACCTGTAGTATTGAGTCACGACCTCTTGCGTCATGTGCTTCGACTCGTCTGGTTCTTGCAGCCTGGCCAGGCCGAAATCGCAAATCTTCAGCCGACAGTCGCTGTTGATAAGCAAATTGCCCGGCTTCACGTCACGATGAAGGATGTTGGCGGCGTGGAGGTATTTCAAGCCTGAAACGAAAGGCCAAAGGCGAGCGTGACATTTCCGCAACCGGATGTAGGGCACGAGGCGAGCATTGTCTGTTGGCGGATCCCACGCTAGAAAAAAACGGTTGGATCGTTTTCGAAATTCGAATTCTCCAGTCCAACGTTTGATTCAGGTTAAACGATGCTCGGTACACTCGCGACGCATTCTGTCACAAGATGAGGTTCGGCCTTTACTTGCAATGTTGATTAGATTAAATTCGCTCTGGGAAACCAAACGCTTACGGCACATTCAATCACACCCACTGCAGAGTCAAATCAGAGGATAATGTAAAAGAACTTCCAACGAGAACGTAACATTTCAAGCGACTTTTGTTTCTATTTATTCATTCATTCCCGGTCAGTACAAGATAGAAATATTGCAATAGTCGTTATATGGCATTTAGCAATCTCCCACCGAGGCAGCGCCTATAACCCTTTGAGTAGGTACAGAGGGTTATATCGTAGTTTGAGACAGATTATGAAAAGGCGCTGTTTTTTAATTATTCTAATTTTTGCGGGGATTTCACTTCAATTGACTTACAGTTTACAAACCTCTCAGGATCTGATATAAAAATATCTTCACGTGATCGGATGAAAGCGGCTGCTGCGAGACTATGATCTTGTGCAGGTCAGTTTGCATCAGCGGCGTGATGACGTACCTTTCATGACGTTTCACGTTAAGGAGATAATGTCCACCGTATTAGCAACCCCGGATGGTAGCCAGAAAAGTGACAATCTATACCGCGCGAGCGAGCAAAAATCACCACGAACAGATCAACTATCAGCTTCACATCAGTCATGGGCGTCGGAAGGATTTTTTCCAGGAGGGCGAGGGCAATAGTAGAGTTTTTCTGGGTAGCCAAAATATTTTTCCAGTGGGGCCAACAGAGGTGAAATTTTATTTTACCAACCCAAAACTAAGAGACAAACATTTTTTTGCTAAAACGTTGATAGGAAAACATCAAATTTCAAAATCCAGGGGGGCCAAGGCCCACCTCCTCTTCCGACGAACATGACGTCAGTACATTTAGGTTATGCACGCACGATAGCTGTTACGGTCTTGCCGACCATTTGTACCATGACTAAGGGAAGTCAAGAAAATATTTTCACAAATAAACAGTTCAGGAAAGTTCATTTAAATTTCAAGAAGTGTTTCGCACCGGAACGCTAAATCAGGCAAGGTCAAGCTATTACTAAGAAATAACCAGATCACCGAGCGAAGCAACCAAAGTTAAAATAACTTTTTGCTATGAAAACCACTTCAAGGGATATTTCGGTCACTCGTGAGTTTCCCGCATTTGCTTAAAACAATTTTTCGACCGATACGACTGCGTCACTTTTGCGCTTTTGCGACTAATTGCCGGAATAAAGTTAGAACTAAGTTCAAATAAAAACACGGCAATGCAGGATACATCTCTTCATACGGACTGTCCACAGGCGGAAGTAAGTCAACTGCCGATAAAACCTGCACGAAGAAGTAATTACATTAATCACGTCAGACAAGCACTACAAAATAAGCAATATCGTTTCTTGCAAGACAGCATCTAATTCGTATGAAATCACTCAAAGATTATTGCTACATTAAAAATGGGCGTAACATACTATCAGAATTGCCTTTATCAGGATGTACATCTTCGCATCGTATTGAAAGCGAATGCAGAAGATGCATATGGTACCCAAGCATCTAAAAGTAAACGAACCCATGGCACCAACACTGGAATAAATCTTCTGAGACAAGACCAAGGGAGCTTTGTCCAACAAAGAGAAAGAGGGCACTCCTAATAAGTATTTATATCTTTATTTTCATTCACACACTACAATCTTCAGCAAGCTGTACTGTCTTTCCAAACACTTATAGTTATGGCATGAAATATTCAAAAAACACGAGTAGGCACTCACGTTTTCATGCTGAAAGTAGCATAGCATCTTAAGCTCCCTCAAAACACGTTTTGCTGACATTAAATTGTGGAACACATTTGGCATCTTCTTCAGGGCCACTTGCTTCCCGTCACGTGGATCCTTCACGGCCCTGAAACAGAAAATGCTACTTGCTACTGCTAGGGATACGATTAGGGATGCCCAAAATAGAATTTCGAATCCTTGAGATTCGGAATCTCGTCGGAACCGTATTTCATAATTGCAATATTTTCGGGTCAGTGGATTCGAAAA
>JGI24021J15306_10013873_pt1 | contig 10023 bp, 10 predicted proteins | sample Ectturendosymbi1_FD_15306 | JGI IMG/M metagenome (IMG submission 15306) | reverse complement strand
GTTTTTACTGGAAACTATGCTACAATCTGAGTCTTTTGATACTTTGGATGACCTGCTGGGGTTTCGGGTTCAAAAGTTGTGATGTAAGTAGGTAAAAATATTTGACTAATTAGCTAATTAGCTAGTTTGTTTATTTTAGATCATAAATTTTGAACCAGAAACGCTAGAAAGTCGATCAAAGACTCGACTCGAGCCAAGTTTCCAANGNAAACTTCAGCNAAACACTTTGGCCTAGCGGTTGGGCCCTAGGCCAGGCAACATGNGCCAAAATGACCCTAAAACTACTTCACTTATAACGTCACTCACAAAAAATCCGCACAACCCAAGCAAAACATTTTTTTCGAGTGCAGTCTAGTAGACTGGCCGATCCGTTTGAGCTCTTGAACAGCTCTCTAGCGCAATCGGCAGAGGAGCTAGGGCGTTGGTAAGGCAACTGAAAACTGCGTTTTTTTAGGCCAAAATCCAAGTATGAATATATCGTTGACCGGCTCTAAGTGTTAAGCAAAATCAACAATTTTAAACAATAGTAGATGTCTGAATTTTCTCTTTAATAACATGCTTTTTATTGTTATTGCGACTTCTGGTGCTGCATGGTGTTGCTGATGGCTTCGTAGGAAAAGTACTGAAAAACTTTCATTTGTAACAATCGTGTTAAGAAAATAGCAAGCGAGCCAGATGCTGTCATCAAAAGAGCCACATCTGGCTCACGAGCCGTAGGTTCCCAACCCCTGGTCTAGTGCATAATCAGATGTGCCATACACAAAACTCAAGTTTTGTAACAATGAAGTTGATAAATACGCTACATGCTTTGGAACATTCGTATTTTTATCCAAGAATTTCTTTTTTATGTCTCTGAGTTGAAAAGGTTAGACAAATTTCTCACTTCTTGTGATGTTGTATCTTAGTAAACATTTCCATCAGAAAATAAGACAGTGACCACACTACATCTTTCATTTTATAGAACATTTTATTCTTAGTTTACAAAGTAATTTTGTGTTATTGCTGTTGTGCTGCAAAGACTGTTAATAAGCAAGGCTGCATTCATACTTCTTATCATGTAGCAGAAATGGCATTTTTTGAGTATTGCGAGTACTCATTTTTTCTACAGATATTTCAGGTATTATAGGTGGTTTGAATTTAGTCCATGCTTGGTCACAGGTTATTTGAAGCTTGAATAGTAAGTGGTTGGTTTAAGGCAGACTTGCTGGGTGATGTTAAAGATTTTTTGCCAGCTCTTAGCTAGTATAACTTGAACTGTTTTTTCTTAGCACAGATATACTCAATTGTGAAGGCTACTTGCTAGAAATGTTTGTTATGAGGTATATCACATACCCATATGCTATATGATGAATTATTTCCTACTTTTGCACGTTTTTTCAAACAACTAGTGTCAATGCAAGATGAGGACAGCCTTGACTTATCCAGCCTCAAATGCAGTAAAACATTATTATTATTATTATAAAGCTTTCCAAAACAAGTCTCAGGTTGGATGCTTTTGTATCTGCTATGTTTTTGGAATTAAAAGGATGAAATTTAAAACAAATCTAATGCTTTAAATCTTCTTGGTTGTTGTTGTGGTTTCATGGATTCCCATAAAGACATGAATGTGAACATATTCAGGATAACAACTACCAAGTATTTTTCTAAAGGGGGGAAGTGTGAAACTTTAAAAGGGGTAAACTTTGTAGTTTATTGATGGTGAATGCAGAGAAATGGGGAGCAAAAATAATGAATTGGGGTTGATGCCAGATTGCTATTGCCTAACTTTTATGTGTTGCTAGCCTTGTCTTCCCAACTTTCAGTGTTTTCAAAGTTGTGCATCTGAACACCCTTTTGCATTTTCTCCCTCTGCAATATCAGTCATGCTGTAGTCTCAGGAACGTATCTTAGGCTTGATCAAATGTGCTTATCACGGTTGGCTGAGTATGATGACATCATCAGAGGGTCCCCCTTTTTAGTCTTGCCTCGGGCCTCCCCAACCTTGAACCCACCACTGATAACAGGTCACATAAATCATTGAATATCATAGATGAGCTTAAAAAAATTGTAAATTTCATCTTATAATCAATACAACCAAGTACACATGTTTTTTTTTACTTTAAAATGCAAATCAAACAAAATTTGATATGGAAAACCAACAAAATTTACATGACCGAAGTCCTGACATGGTAATATTTAATGATCATGTGGCCTGTGGTCAGCAGGTTCCCCAAACTTGGTTTAATCACAAAAAATAGTGATTCTCATTTCTTGGTCATTTAGGAAAGTCAGAGGAAANCTTTGGCAACATTTTTTTTTATATTATATACATATATAACCTTTCCTGTCTTTTTCACATGCATTTATGCATGGCTTGTTGCATTTGTTCTTTTGCATTTATCTGAAAACAATGCTGCATTACTATCACGGTTCAATGCAGAATGAAATGAAAAGAAAAATACATGTATGTAAATTTCAAAATTTGAAGCAGTTTGATGTTCCAAGAAAATTATTCAATCACATTCACTGAAACTGCAAAAGTTTGTTTTCAAGTGGATGTTTTTTATGTTTGTTCAACCACATTCAAGGAAGGATTCCAATGCTATTTAATCTCACAAAATAATGTATGTTGATTTGTTTTTCTGTTGTACATTGAACTTTTGCAGATTAGCTCCAGTTTTGATCAAGGTATGGTTGATGCCATGCTGCAATACAAGACCAATAACAAATACAAAGAAGCTGTTGACAATGCTCAAAACACAGTAAGTTTAAAATATTTTTGTGCGTGCCAATCATACGATGTAGTGTTTGCATTGTGTCATGAATTTCTGAAACTACAATTTATTCTGTTTAGCTAATATGGTTTTGTATAAGGAAAAATAGTTGCATTTCTGTTGTAATTTGGTTGATTTGGTGTTTTGTCATGACTGCTTTGTTTTTATCAGTTTTTCTATAAGTTAGCAGAGAAATACATGGTCATCAAGTCTTTGAGCATTTATTAAGGTACATTCACTTGTTGCATCTGCATTAAAATGGACTTTGCTTTGTTTCTGACCTAGATATCAGTTGACATTCTATGCTGTGTCAACCTGTAAGTCTAGCAAATTAGCAATGAACTACAAGCGCAAGATAAATATTTGTGAACTTTGAACATTTCAGTGATTTTACTTTTATCTGGAGAAAACCAGTGGTCTGTAGCATACCAGTTTGCAGTAATGTGCATCTAATTAAAATACAGTTGATGTTCTTTTGATTTTGAGCTTTCATATAACAAGCAAGTGCAAACATCAAGCCTGATGCAAGAACAAAATTTGCTGCAAGTTCCTCATTTTGTTGAAACAGTGTTGCATTGGTTGCCATGTTGTTCTTTCACCTGTTGGTCTTTTAATGTGCCCAGTGCCCATTAGGGGGTTGAGAAGGATGGGTGACCTTTATACTGGACACATGATTTCCAATGGGTTATTCCTAGCTGTGGGTAATAATGGAATATGAAAATGTCAGACTTCAAAGTTAACCATTTTGTAATATTCACTGGAGGTATTGATGCTTACATTTTCAGAAATCAGATAGTTGAACTCATTATGGCGTTGGTAAATGTTGTTGGTAATGACATCTTGTGCTATTTGTTAATAATGCATAAATTTTGTTTGTGTTAAATGAAACAATTCCATACGAGTTTCGTTTGTCAAATCTCATGAAGACACATAAGTTGCTCCTGATTCTTTATAGCAACGCATTTATTTGTTGTCCACTTTCTTGTGATTTTAATAAAGACTGCAAGCCACTGGTGGCATGCATAGAGATCACTTTTCTGATTTCATTCTGTTTAAAATTGATTGTGAACTGCAAAATATGGGCAGGAATAGGGCGGCAAAGAATAACTTAGCAAATGTTTTTACCCCAAAATATTTATTTGTTGCGTCGTGCGTGCTGTTTAAATGCTTGGGCATGTATTTTATGTTTTGAAACGTATTTAATAAGCTTTTGGTCATTAGCGGTCACAATTATTGTCAAATCAAAATTAATCATTGCCACAAATCACAATGCATATCTTTTTTCCAAACCAGAGACCACCATATTTCAGGCATAAATTTTGATTCAGCTTTGGTGAAGGAAACCTGGCTGTTCTCGATGTTGTATAGCCTTAACAGGTTGATTTAAGAAAATATGCACAAGCTTAAGGTGCATCTTTGGTGAGATCCGACATCAGTTGGGTGCATGCTCAAAGCATGTACCTGTTTTTAGTTTACACAGAGTATTCTGAATGGAAATAGTAAAATTTATTGTCTTATTATTTCTCGTGCTTTGCCAATTTGCGTTCAGTTACCGTAAAACATTAACTTTTTCTCTACAAGCTGCTGTGTTGCGGAGCATCGAATTACACCGATTACTGGAACCGCGCAAACTGGACAGTTAACACCGTTCCCCAAAGTTGCTGCAAAAATGATACTTTGTGCAAACCGAAAAAGGGCATCGTAACCTTGCCTGCAAATTCGTCGGCTACGGAGTACGTTTATGATAAGGTAGGTAAACCTTTGCCTGTTGAGATACACTTCGATTTAGTTGGACGCTCCTTTATGTTGCATGTAATTTTTAGGAATGTTGCGAGTTTGATAATATCAGTGATGAAAAATAAGCTAACTGGGTGTATTAGGTCCAAATTGCGTCGAAAAAGGCTGAAGGTTTATGGTGTTGCAGAAATGAAGTTGAAAAGAGGTCAGAATCACAAAATATCTCATTTTGGAGGCAATTAATTAAAAGCACTGTACACCTCAAACATTTGGCTGGATCGAAGCAGCGACACGTTCTTACAACTTTAGCGGATGTCCATGAAGGAACAGAAGCTTTGCGATATCATTCTACGGGCTTGCTTCAAAATCTTTTAAATGGGAGCATTAATTGATCGAGAACAGCGAGCACTTGAGGCTTAGCTGCAACGCAAAGAGAAAGCAGCCTATGTTCTGAAAATTTTAATTCTGCGATCAGAACGGAGCGAGTTCTCCTGCTGCTCCCTGGCTAGGACTCCGTCACTTCCTACTAGATTCCTTCCACTTTTTGTGCTGATGCATTGTGCCCAACGCAGCTCACCTCTTCTCTGTAAACATGCGCTTGGTGCTTTTTCTNAGAAAAAGTTGCATGACTTCACACTCCCGTGCACTAAACTGGCTGTTGACGTCAATGACGATCCATCAAGATATGCGAAGTNTTGGTGTAACTGGGAACATTTTGGTCTATGCCAGCACAGGAGTGATTCTGCTCAGCAGCAACGAGATTGCTGGCATGACTCGCTAAAATAGTGGTTTTCAACCCGGGTCGCCACTCCCAGAGTGAACCATTGTTGGAGGGGTCGCGAGTAGATATTTTATGTACACAGTTGCATTACATTGCTTTGTGCGACATTTAAATGGGATCGTTTGATTATAGTGGGTTGCTATAATGCGTCGCGGTACAAAAAAGGTTGAAAAGCACTGCGCTAAAACAATCCGGCTCCTACACTGGCAAACAATTTATACTTTTAGTTCCTCTGAAGGATGTTCAACAAGACTCACTGCTCTATTTGTAGCTGGTTTCGTCCCCGGAAGTTTTCTGTTCGGCAACGTTCTGATTGCCTGGTTCAACAAAAATCTTCAGACAATAAAACTGCAAACAAGTGTAGACGGTTGGAACTCGTACTGTTATTCGGTCATAGACCGAAATTTCTTTGAAATGGCCGAAAAAATTAGTCAACTTGGTCTTAATGTCCGAAAATATAGACTAGTGAATACTGTTACGGTCAGATTCAATACAATTATGGGACAACTGACCGAAGTGTCTCAGTGGAGAAACAAACAGGACGGTCATGTGTGATAAGTTAATGCTCAGCATGATAAAACGTTGTGAATCTGTAAAAGAGTTGCTGCTATATTTGTTTTTAAACCACGAAATATCAGTCCAATTTCAATCATACCGGTATCCACTATCCAGCCGTCGAGGCGTGTGAAGAAAAACAAATGGTGAAAATTATCTCATTGACTGGACACTGAAGTTTTTAACCACCATCACCACCATAACAACAGCGAAGTTGACATGATTAGTGATAGATCCACAATTTTTATACAGAGGTGTTTTTAAACCACTGCGTTTATCCTTTTGCAACGGGTCAAATTAGCTTTGGCTATACTTGTCGAAGTCTTGGCGTATTATCCACCATATTGCAGTTTGAATAAAGGCTGTGATTATGAGATGTTCTATGCAAAGAAAACATTACTTGAAACACATTGTGACCTTGTATTTTGCGCAGCTGCTGCAAGTTTGTCAAAATCGGGTGAAATCTTGTCACATGATCAGCCGAGCCCGCAACCAGGGGGGTAACGGGGCAATTTCCCCCCCAAAATTGACAAAAACATATTTAGTTGTTACGTGCAACCAGTGCTTTTTAAAGATGTTTTGAAAGACCAAAACGGTCCCTCATTTTTTTCCAACGGTCTCTCAAAATACTGCAGAAACTCGCTTTACGACCACAATCAAAATACACGAAAACCTTGCTGTACGTGGTGGTCCCATTTGATGACAAAAACATTGCGTTAATTGTTAAGCCATAACACAACGAATTCTCGGAAGTAGCTTCACGGTGTTGTGGCTTTTACGGAAGTTTATTAAAAACCATTCTTAATCCCACAACACCTGTCATTTCCAGCAACTGAATTGTGTCCGCAAACCTTCATAATGTTTGGTGGTTCGAAGACTGACAGAGTAGCCCCAATGCTTGTTTGGACTGTTTGCTAAGGAGGCAGCTGTTCGGCGCGTCCTTCGTATCTTTTACTGAACTGCGATTTGTGTCGTTACGATTTCATAGACTTGGCTGTTTAGAAAACGCTAGCTTTAAGTCCGCAGTGTGTTTGAGTCGCACGGGCTGAAAGAAAGTTACGTGGTGGCACAGTAAAAGCTGCGGTCTTTTGCTTGCTGGGACCAATGCGCTGGTAATAGTTGTATGCTTGATAGGACATAATGACACATAACTTGTGATATTTGCCATGTTTGCTTCGATCGCAATTTGTGTGGAAACTCGTGTTTTATTAAAAAAGACTTGTGTTGCCTTTCTTGTCGGAGGAGGTCTTGGCGGTACGGTGCTTTCCTTGTTTTTTATATTTCATTTTTTGTTTTTGTTAAAACACGACGTTCATTGTAATTGAGAACGCCGAAATTATTTACAGGGCTGTCCCAATTCGGTATTCAATGTCGTGGATAGCAACCTGGGCATCGTCATCGGGAGCATGTTTGGAGTTGCGTTTTTCCAGGTATGGTTTTATTTTATAGTTTTTTGACATCGCTGTTGTCCGGTCGTTGTAAAGTCAATTCGTTTGCACAAGCAAACCCTGAATTTCACCGGGCATTGTGTATCGGGTTAACGCGCGTCAGACGTGCAATCCTTAATTGGCGAGGCGCGCCTGTTCCCGGCTGATTTGACATAAAACGATAACGGCCTGGTGTTTGGGAAACGAGAAGGTGGTGATCGTCACGCAAGTAGCTTACCTGTAACTAGAACGGAAAGTCGCACGTTGATGCAACAGAATAGCGGTCACGCCGCAATATATGGGCACGGTCGAGACCAGCAAAAGAAAAGAAGTGTATACTTGTTTTTTTTATCGCGGAATTTACAGACAACTATGAGTACGGACCGTACTCGATTACCTTCATGTCGTATGCAGTAAAACGAGTGCAGTGCTAGCAAGCCGTTCACGTGGTGTGGGACGTGGAAAAACACAATCAACCTACACGGCCAACGATGAAGAAAGCGTCGAACTCCACGTTGTTTGACGCGAAATTGATTGTATTTTCTAGAAGCAGTTTCGGGATTATGTGAACAGGAACCGGGCTCCTGCTTGAAGTCAGTGCTTAAGTTGTGGTCTCCTGGTTCAGTGATTTTCTTGCGCACTCAGTTTGAACAGGCTCCGCAAAGGTGACGTCAGTTGACGCAATCCAGCGTCACAACTTAACGAGCCGCTGCACTCGCGGCGCTTCGCCCACGCTGCGATTCTCGCGTGGTGATCAGTTACAAGTTGAGTTTAAACCTTGGTTTAAGCCATCGCATTGCCCTTGTTGAGCAAACAAGCGACTCTCATAAAGTTTGTGCATGCTGTGCTGTCGCCGTTATATCGCAGTTTAGTTTCCGTCTGTGGACTCCAGGGACACTGGCTTTTGGCCACAGCTGAGTCAGCATCACACTGACTGCGTCACTGCCCGCTTTGAGCTCAAACCCATTAGCTTTAAATGTAGGTTGATAAAATGTTTCATGAACTAGTGAGTCCTGGTATTTTGTTTGCAAGACGAAAAAGAGAACTGTGGAAGAAAAACTGTGAAGAGTAACTGTAATCATTCAGTGTTGTATATGAACTTGGTATTTATCTCATGAAGCTGGTTTTGTAGCCAGCGGAAGGGTTATGACAGTATTTCGTTTCACCAATTTATTAGTTCAGATATTTTACTTCGCGCTGGTTTGAAAGTTGTGAAGCAGTTTTGTTCGTGAATGGAAAAAAATGCCGCTGTATATAATGTTCATTGACTAAGAAAAAAAAGAAAAAAAACACCATCAGAAGATGTTTGAAAACAATGCAAAAGAGTCATGAAACATTCTTAATTTTTGTGTAAAAGTCGTCGAGATGATAATTATTGAAGTGGTGTGAGAACCCTGAGTGTTTTTCTGACGTAGTTTGAGTTTCAAGTAAGAGCATTTGCCAANTCACACGTGGGTTACTTTCGCTAACGTACTTTATTTTAATCTTTTATTGATTTTTCTTGTCATTGCNTTGTTGACAACGCAGGACGTTGTTTGTTACGCAGATGCTGAAATTCTTTTTTTGAAATAAAATATTTTTTAGTCGCTAGAAGTTAGAACCTGTTTTTGCCGTGTGTGTGAAGGGCATGCCAAGAAAACGTGTTCACANATACTTCACGATGCACAAATATCAGTAACTNTAGTCACCTCAAACGTGACNCAAGCGAATCAATCGAGCAAATTTTTAATAGGAAATCGATTTCACGTAACACTATACGCATCATCAGTCCTGAAATCCGCAAGCAATGCTTAATAAGCAAACAAACTGAAGATCAGAAATAAATAAATCAGAACGCAAGCTGCGGCAAATAAAAAGTTAGAAATTGCGTCTTTCCCAAATAATTGCTTTCACCGGAACTTAAACTGACGCCAATTGCCGAGCAACGCAACAGACCCACACTGATGGAAACACGCTGTTGTGACTCAAACAGCATTGTTGCTTACGCATTCTGCCTACGCTCTGTTTTGAGTCATGACGGAGCGATTGCGTCAAAAGCATTCCGGCGAAAAGCATAAATTATGCATATGTGTAACCAGCGGGAAGTTGAAGGGACTTTAAGAAACCCCACGTTTAAGGGGNTTTAAGAAACGTCGCACTTAGAGCCTATGCGGCTGATTCCTCGAAGCTTACAGCAAACTTACAGCTTCTAATTGTACAAACANCTGTTTGAGGCGTTGGAGTAATGAGGAATTGGCGGATAATGTCGTAGACTNAATGTNAGGAAACGAAAACTCATCAAAGGGCGCNCTGAAATATCATCGTGACATGCAAGAAACAATGTATAAGGTATCACAGGCTCCTGCCATGACGAGTGGCATGTGGGCAACACAGCAAGGTTTTCATCGGGCATTAACCGATGCCAGTTAAGGAAGTCAACACGACTGTCAGTTCTATTTCCTTGAGGTACTCGAACGCACTGCCCGCACTTCCATCAGTTCCACGTACCATTACGGCAGGGATAGGGAACATATTTACTATCACGGGCCGCATGAATTTTGGAATATCGCTGGCGGACTGTAAAATTAATTAATTTTATCTTAAAATTCGACCTTTATCTTCCCAAGGAAAACAAGAAAAGAAACTATGACAAAGAGTGAGAGGCTTCTTTGACTTACTGTCTGCTTGTCATGGAGTTTCGTTTTTGCGCGATGTTGTGTTCTAACTTGGGTAGTGAAAATTCTGAAGCGGGCCATATCAAATTTTTGCGCGGGCCGCAGGTTCCCCGCCC
>JGI24021J15306_10013872_pt1 | contig 10024 bp, 5 predicted proteins | sample Ectturendosymbi1_FD_15306 | JGI IMG/M metagenome (IMG submission 15306) | reverse complement strand
AAATAAAGCGTGCTGATGAAAAAACTCGTGTATAACGCGCACCCTTAATTTTTGATTAAAATTCCGTACAAAATTTTGCGCGTTATACTCGAATAAATACGATAAATGCATTTCTTTTGGCACTTTGCTAGATTCATTTTTCAATGTTTCAGTTGTATCCACATGTGATAGATTTGTATTGAACAGAACGACTACAATATATTTTTTTTNAAGAACTAATTCAATTGCTTTTAAGACATAGCTTGAAAAATGTGACNGGTTGGAATGTTGGCAATACCAGCAATTTGCAAGCGCTTATTCCACAAGCCATATGGATTTCCGAAAGATGGATACTGAAAGATGTCAAACCAAGTTGTAACATTTCTGCCTGTTTTGGACCTTGTTGAATCTTGATACTTAATGCAGGTCCAAATTAAGTAAACCATAACAAACGATTTACTGCATTTTACGGACATTAACTATACAAGCCAATGGAACATGATTTACAAAAATATTGGTTAACTGTGTTGTGTTGAAAACGCTTGGAAAATAAGTTTTGGGTTCTTGTTACAGTTCAATCGGTAATTGTTTTTGCAGGTTTACTTGTACTTTAAACTTCACCGATTTCTAGTGCCACGACTTTTGTATCCATCCCCGTATACACACTGACAGAATCCTGATAATTTCCATGGAAACGATAAACACTAGTTCCTTTGATTTTTTTCGGGGTTGTGCGATTGAAGCGTGTACGATAAGAAATCGATGGCTGTCTTGAAAAAAATCATGACGCAATAAATGAGACATTTGTGTGATTAACGTTAAACATATTTAGAGAGACAATGGCTTTGGTAACCATGTTGAAGCATTGCATGTTCGGACGCTCTAGAAAAAAATTATGTCTTGAAGCCAAAAAACAGCAACAACACGCAACGGGCCTGAATCGTCAAAAAGTGTACTTTATATTTTAAACAGAGAAATTTTTGTTTTATATGCAGTTGCATTTCACCACTAGATTGCAGTCGACAAACCGCAAAAATACTTCTCATTGCTCCTGTGGACATACATAATGTTTCATACTGGGCTTAGTGGAGTTTGATTACCGATAAATTTGGCAAATAAATCGTTTCATGCACAGCATACAAGTGCTCTGCAGATAGTTAATAGCGGTTTTTGTGCTTCACCCCATTCACCGTTGTACTGGTTAGCATTCGTATTACATTCAATCGCTTCGTGCATTTAATGTACACTTGTTGATAATGGGAATTGTCAGCAGGGTTGCAGAGCCGGATTTGTAAGGAATCGGATGATTTTGAGTGGAGTCGGAATCAAATTTCTAACAACACTAGGAGTTGAAGTCGGAGTCGGATTTTTTTGTCCGACTTCAAGTCCGAAAATCCAATTAGATCATTTTTACATCGCACTTCTAAGTTGAGAATACCTATTGAACTGGTATAAATTCTTATGAAACTTTTGCCGGAACATAATATTTGCTGTGTACCAAGATCTCCATAAAGTGTTAGTTGCTACCAAATTCTTGACAGCCAAACTTTATTCACTTTGCATTAAGGGGTCGATGTGGTCAATTTTGGAAAGGTCGGAATCAGGAGTCGGAGTCGCACATTTTGGACAGGTCGGAGTTAGTGTTGGCTTTTTTAACAATGACAGGTTACAATCAGTTAACTCCCACCGTAAATTTCAGATGGTTGCAGCCCTGTATGCGAGTGTAGGTCAGAGAATCCAGAGATTTTCTTAAGAGTATTTAAACTAATGGAAACTTGGTGATAATATATACAGAAGAGGAATACCTGTATCATGTTGATTGTTGAGCATCCACTTTTGTGGCATTTGCTTTTTTGATATCCGTATATCCAGTAGGCAACTCGAGTACCTCGCACTATTTGAAACACACTTTAGTTTTTTACCGAAGTAATATGTTACATTAGTGGACGGAAACTGTATTGCAAGATTTGGTCTGTGGTATCATTAGGGACATCGAAGGGTAGCTTGCATTCGAATGCTGAATATAATTGACTGACGGAAACACAATTAATGTCAATGGAGGACGAACTTTGTTCACAAAATCCGATTAATTCGTGCCAGTAGACTTCCATCATGCCAAGAAAAAGTTGAAATTCCATCGGGGCAAGAAAGCGTTGATCGTACTGTAGGTTCAAGTTGGATGCTGATGATCAAGGTTGACACTGATGATGAAATGGTAACTAACGAAAACTCCTTTCATGATTTCTGTGTAATAGTTACTGGCAATGGAATTCGAGACTATTTTGAATAGCATGAGTCTTCTCACAGTTTCTCAAGTCGGTCACTGCACACATATTTGTCATTTTGTGGAATTAAAAACAAGTGCAATTTAGAAGTGGTAGCTACTAACAGCTAAAATTAGTTTCCTGCGTACAAGTCAGATTAAGCTAAAGCTCAAGAAATTAAATCTGCTCAAGCTCATGAAGTGTTCCGTAGTTTGATCTGCAGTTCCATTGCACAATGTGAATATTCATTACGAAGTGAGGGTTCTCAGATCTTCTGCATTTGCCTACCGCAACGTCAGTAATCATTTTCACTTGTACTTTCAAATAAAACTCGTTTTGTAGCATTTCCTAAAAACTTACCAAACCTATCGACATAAAAGCTACCACTGCAAGCTGTGCTAGGTCGTAATGGACCCGGTGGTTGAGGGATATTTAGGCAGCGACTAGGAAGAAGAAAGTGAAATTCAAGCTATGCGGGCTGCAATAGCTCAGTGGTACAGTGTCAGCTTCCCAATTGGAAGATTGGGTGTTCGATCCACAGCCACTGAGTGAATTGCCGTAGCGCTCCTTGGGCAAGAGCGTTCACCCCAACCGCCCCGGCAAGAAGCACAATTCAGGCTTAGGCCTGCCGCCAATTGCCGTCGCGAAAATAAAAAATATTCGAGCTAAAGTCGAAGAACCCATACCAAAGCTGAGTGATGCTTTCGCAGCTATGAGAATGCTGCGGCGTTATGTACTTCGCTGTTCGTGCCCTGGCATGAGAGGGACTGCTTATTGACCAATCGCAGAAATCTCTGCGTCAGTCCAAAATCCCTTAGCAGCCTGAGCCACGTGATCTAAAATTATGAACTTAAGATTGTTTTTCCAGTAACTACCTACAACAATAATTTCGTTCTGCTTCTTCTAAAGTCTGCTGTTGTGTCGTAAACGCGTTTAATTTAAGTGATTTTAACCGACATCGCAGTCTTATGATGATGTCAGGTCAGAAACAACCAACCCGTAATAAAACTTGACTAACAAATATTACTGAAATCTTCGCCCCTTAACCTCATACCCCGGCCCCGGGGATGGATCTGTTCCGGGGTCAAAATGGGCATTTGCCCCTTTCTGGAAATTAGGACTAAGATCTAAAACTTTCTAGAAAATTTGACGTTAGCAGCTCAACTCCGATGAATTGATGTATTTCTTACAATAACGGTTTATTTGCCGGAACGACACTTACACGGCTACACTTACAAGAGCCAGGTTCACTGTTCTGGTGTGATGCAGTGATGAGCTTGCAGTTCACTCATGTCCGTTCCTTTGCCCGCAGGCATAGGCGTAGTCAGAGGGGGACATAGGGGCCATGTCTCCCCAAAATGTTTAGAACATACAATCATTTGTACTTTGTGAGGCGGTATCACAAACAAAAGAGCGTTATTCGCCTAAAATCAAACATCTTGTCCCCCACCAAATTTTTAGCTCCCCCACATTTTTGAGCTGGCTACGCTACTGCCTGCAGGGGCACGCTGCCAATCTTGCGAGCGCATTGTTTTACTGTTGTTTATCGCGTAATANTAACAAGGCAACAAATCTTCAAATGTTTACTTAACGTTACGATAACAGGCGTTTTGTCGCANGTGACTCTTGAACGCAGTTATCTTNGCAGGTAATGNAGNGAGANAGTGAGTGACTGNTGATANCGGNNAGCAGGGACGTCGGAGAGCGGTGGCATTGAANCCCTGGCTTTTCAAACGAGGGACAATCGGGGCAAAGGTGTCTTCATAGGTGATTTCATGATTTAACAAGATCGAATTGAAACAAGTTGTCTATAGTTTGTTTTGTTATTTTTGAAGTCAACAGTATTGTTGAACTGTAGCAATCATAATCAGGGTCGTAACGAGGAGAGACGGCGCCCGGGACAAGAAGCAAGTTTGGCGCCCCCATGTTCGCACCTGAGGTCTTTCGGAAGGAAATATACTGTATTGAAGAAAGTACTTGTGAAATTGTTGGGACGTTTCCGCGACCCAGCAGACATTTGGCGCCCCCCGCAGTGATACGGCGCCCGGGGAATTATGCCCCCTTCCTCCCCATCGTTACGCCCCTGAGCATAATTGCCACGACCTAGCCAGATAGAGAAACCAGGGGAGGCGAAGAGTTTACTGAGAGGGGCCCAATTTTTTTTAACTATGTCCAACCCATTCTTGCAGGGAGGGAAAATTTTTTTCAGGGGAGCTAAGGCCCCTGCGCCCCTCCTAGTTACGGGCATGATCATTGGTAACGATTTTTTTGTTTTTCGTGAGTTTGCATTGCCCATAACTTTTTTTCTGCCCTACTCCAATGGGATCAAAACTATCAACATAAACGTAGATCACATCATCCTGTGTATGACGGAAAACAAGAACCATGCGATGTACATGGCAAAAAAACTTTTCAAAATGCAACGATTGTAATGTTAGGCTGGGTGAAAAATCCCTTTAGCTTCTCACAAACAGAAACAGTTATTTCTACGTTTACAGTATTAGGTCCTTTGTGCTTGTTCTCGTTATCCATACTTATTTTTGTGCACTTGCTGACTATGATTTTAGTAAAACATTTAGATTGCAAGGGACTCTTGCAAAGATTTTGATTTTGATACCGGCTTGGACCATATTGCCAAAAATAGAACAAACACTTTCACCTCAAATAATGTCTTTGCAGGGCGCGCTACCAATTTGCAAAATACATCATATTACATTTGCTGGTGTTTCTACAGCACATTGGCTAAATGTAATATTTGCCATGAAGATCTTTCACATCAGCATTATTGAGCAAACGGATGTCACTCAAATGTAAAAATATCTGACATTTTTAAACATCCGGAGAAAATTCACATTTTTGAAGAAATTTTTGGGAGGCTGCTTGCATTAAATTATCACTGAAATTCCCGAGGGCGTCAATTGACGCGTTTTCATTTCGAAGCTTTGTTACTTGAAGTGTAAAATGTCTTTTTTATTGAAAAGTTTTGACTTTTATTTTTTCGTACAATCTCTTAAATTTTCAGAAAATTTTTGCCATATGTCACAAAAATAAACTCACACTTACCTACAATTACTAAGCTGGTCAATTGACGCTGCTGGCAATCTAATTCTGGAAAGTGTAAAAGACGTTGCTCTTTGGAGATTAATTTGGCGGATTAACCAAGAAAACCATCTATTTTGTTTGACATGGCTTTTGCAGTCCGTTTGAGAAATAATGGCATAATTTAGAGCACATTCACAAACTGTAGCTATCATTGTACAGAAGGTACGTAGTTTTGCATTACGTGTACGTTACTGCTGTCATGGTACAGAAGCTACGTAGTTTTTACATCACGTGTAGATAAAGAATCGTGAAGCAGTATAAATTTACATGAGTGTGTTTGCGTGTTCTGACCAGTGGCGTAGCCAGCCCGAAAATTTGGTGGGGGCCAAAAAAATTGGAGGGACAAAAATGCTTGATTTTAAGCGAATAACACCATTTTGTTTNGAAAANCGCCTCTGAAAGCNCAAAATGACTATACTTTCTAAAACTTTGGGGGGGCATGGCCACTTTGGCCCCCCTCAGCTATGCCTATGGTTCTGTCGCCAACCAACGCAAACGACGCTTTTGCTACAAACGTCTCTGCAGAAATTTGTGTCTAATATACTGTTGATGTTTGTGCAAGATTTCAGGCAACACAATTAGGTGTGAAAAAATCTTGCTGTAACAATGTCAAATACGAAAAAGGCCATACTCACATATCCCCGTGTGTATCTCTCATACCACATGAGGCATTCATGCCAAGTCACTTTGAGCACAAAGAGTGGATCAAAATCTGTTCTGTTCGCGAAATTATTGATCCGTGACGCAACTTCGCTGACAATAACAGCACTTTGACTCGTCAGTGTATGTTGCACTTTGTCGTATACCTGCACAAAGCAAGACAAACCAGAATCAAATGTTGCTAGAAGGAATATCTGGGAAAGTCGTGGAAGACTGAATATGTTGGTCTCTGTTATCCGAGTGAAATAAAATCGCCTTGAATTTTATCTTCACTTAGAAAACCAGGTACGTCAACTTAAATGGCCATGAGTCATTGCAGCGTTTTCTTAAAAATTCGAGTGGACAAAAGTACCATCACAAACACAGAGCGCGCTTTTTTCGCAGCCCATATATTTCTCTGTCGGAACAAAAGCTATTGCTCTGTGCATTAAGAATGCTTCTAACAGTCTAAGCTGCAAATCTAAACATAGATTGATACACCAAGTCATCCTTGAAAAAGAGAAAGAAATCACAGCAAAAACTTAGGTTTGCAAACATTTGTTTCCTCATTCAAATTTATATGTCTTCTATTTTTCTCACAAGAGACACACACTAAACAAATGTAAAAAATGGATGGAATTTATCTAAACACAGTCATATGCCAAATGATGCTGTAGGCAAGTACTTGGTTTCCTACTAAAGGATTTCTTTACACAATTTCGATTTCTGTTGAGTACAAAAGCTCTACGCACACATGTTCAAAACTGTAAAGCGTTTTGCTTCACTAAGGTAATCCCATTGCCACATACAAAATTGTATCTAGTATAAGCAGAAAGAGCAGATGATATCTACAAAAATTAGGATCTGAGCAAACATCTTTACTGACATAAATAAAACTTATTGGTTTCAGAGGGAGCAGTGCCAACGATAGCAGATAAAATTAACTGAACCTAAGAAAAGTGTTGACACTGATCCCAGATTTGAGCGTACGTACTCACCAAGGAAATAAAAGAGTTTTAAATACGCTTTGAAAACAAATGAAACAACGAAACCCCTCAAAATGTGTTTTCGAATTTAATTGCTTCCTTGCAAAATAGTTCAATTAGAAATGCCGCCTGATTCATAAATATTTCTGAAGTGCATCAGTGTCACATAAAACAACCCAAACAACTATTGTAATGTGAAAGTATGGAGTAAAAATGTAGAATTAACTTTAGTGATAGTTTACTTAAATTTTCGTATGGTTGCTGTTCTGTTTTTCTAGGCTGCACAAAGATTTCATTTTCAACTATACCTGATAATAAACTCGTCCCTCGTTGTTCAAGCTTGGGTGAAAGTCGTCCCAGAACGGAGCGATCATCGGCACTTTGTAGAATGAACTGAACCCGACACTCCATGGCCGGTACATGTACCTTACATACCATCCGACGGGTCCGAGTGAAATGAAACCACTTGATATGATGTTCAGAGACTTGAAGTTTTTTTCGCCAAAGTTAATTCCGTATGGAACGCTGAGAATCAAAGGTTTATGTCAACCATTGACAGATTATCTGTCAATCTTTCCTCGTTTTGATTTCAAAACATCAAATTAAGTCTACTATTTTTAGAAAATCGTGTCAAAACGGGTTTCACTTATTCAAAAAAGTTCTTGTGATTAATCAGCTGTTGCAAAAAAGGGAGGTGAACTATGTAATGAAATATTGGCTGAAAAATGTGTTACGAAGCACATGGAATTTTATTTCAGTGAATAGGTTTACCTTCAGTAGAGAAGATATGGAATGTGATTTTTGTTTGCACGCGTTTTGCACAATTTCACTCTTGCGATCAGTGTGCAGTCACTGACAACAAGCATATTGTACGGGCAATAAACATAAAACAACTTCAGTTAGCTCATATAATGTAAGCAAATAGACGAAAGTGAAACCTTGCGAAAATAAATTCAGCTCTTGCAATCGGGGAGCTCGAACTGCAAACATCTGGAGTGAGAGCCAGAGCCTAAAATTTCAGTTCCAGCTCCACAGCCTTGCCTGAGGCTGTTGTAGCCTACGTTACAAAAAATATATTTGCTACGACAAACTTCAAATTTCGTGCTTTAGCATTAGAAATGGCATTCAGAATTTTGTTCAAGTTGATGTCTCTGCTTATTTTGGTTTCAATGGACTTAAATGCCAAACTATGTAGGCGCTCTCGTTGTATTGATGATTGCAAGTGGGTTTTAATTAGTTTCAGCTCAGAAAGCTCCTCCGTCGGAATGCTACAGTTACGGCGATGTGTAAATCCTGATGGCAATANACAAATTACGGAGAGGCTTCTTCATCAGATCTCTACAAGGACACACATTTTTGCAATTATTACGAACATTGCAATTACGAACTAAACTTAATTTTCAAAACACTAGTGGCAGTAGCTGTTGAAACAGCAATAACCTAACAAGTACGAAACGCTTGGAATTTAAAAGAGAAAACATCTTCAACACTCTAACCTTCTCTGCCTTAACTAGCTGCTATTGGAAAGACCAGACCATACATCGAAAATCAGTGACCACTGTTGCGAATGCGGAACCAATTATGAAGAATGATGATGTTAAAGAAACGCGCAGTTCACTTTGATTTTTGTTGGCAACGGGCCCCACGCTTTAAAAAATCTGTCGCTCCCGTAGCCCGCGCTACACACGCAGCTTCAATAGAAAGTATATCCTTGCATATGTCAGTAGGCGTAGCGCTGGGTCTCCTTTCGCCGCGGGGCCTGTTTGTAAGCAATCGGTCCAATCGGCTAAGGGTCGTCCCTGCTCACATGTGCAGGTGTTAAACTCGCATTGTTTCAAGACAATGACCTTTCTTACAGAATACCACTCAGAGGAATATGTCTTACAGAAGCAGTTACAGTAATCTCCCAGTAAGTTTCTCATCTTGAATCTGAGCAATATGTGTGAACTTACCTGGTAGGTGTGAACTTAGCAATTATGCTTTGTGCTCCACACGTAAGGCGTATTATTACGTAACACAGAAGGCCTGTATATGTATCAGCAAAAATGGAGACGCTGAATTGCTGATCAGTAGGGCAACCAAAAGTCAATAAAGTCAAAAATTTTCTGCCGTTTCCACAGTTTGTGAAACGTCCGCAAACCAACTTTCACGCATGTACCACAACGGAGTCCCAAGTTATTAGGTCAAAAAAGAATCAAAATTTACCTTTAGGTCAAAATTTATCATCAGGGCACACTTTTTTGCACCACAATTTTTTCCCTTAAATATCGAAGTTTTATTGAAACTGCAACAACAGGTATTGATATGCTTTTGAAAGCTGCAATTCTGCAATAATAGTGGGTTTAGTGCGATTTCTGACAAAATATTTTGGTTTGCCCACTACTGGACGATTGAATTATGTAGGATAGGCATGGGAGGCGAGAAACGTGGTCTTACGGTGCTTGTTTTGGTAAATGCTCAATCTTTAGGCATATAGTGTTTCAGCTTTATGATGTTCTCAGGTTTTACTCTACTGTAGTTATTGATGTACTTATCAATATATCATCCCCGAAGTTAAGCAACCATTTTTTTTTAATTTCGAAACTTAGAATGCATGGACACCCTTCTGGCTTAACCTGGGAACCTAACACTGAATTATTTTGCAGTTGCAAAGGCAGAAGATTTATAGGTCTAAATAAACTCAAAGTTTGTAAATTATAAAGTCAAAATTTAAGTTTTTACGTCAAAAAATTAGTTGCCCTACTCATCACGGTTGCCAATTTGATTTTTTAGGCCAGAATTTGAACCTCTGGCTTCTTTTCAACACCTTTGGCTTTTTTGGAAATCAAAAACCCAGAAAAAAATTTGGATTTTTCTGGCTTTTTTCAGTCGAAAAGGCTGATCTCTGGCAAAGCATTGCCTGAGCTGTATATTCATTACAAATCTCCTCTGACGAGAGTCTATGACCATGCATGGAGCAAAAAATATTGCAAAGATTTCACTGTTGTCCTAAAAGTCATCGATGATATTTATAAGAAACAAATGTAAGACAGTGTAATGACTGGGAAAGAAAAT
>JGI24021J15306_10013869_pt1 | contig 10024 bp, 9 predicted proteins | sample Ectturendosymbi1_FD_15306 | JGI IMG/M metagenome (IMG submission 15306) | reverse complement strand
TTTGGAAACATGGAAATGACGTCAAATTGTGACGTCACAAACAGCGCACACCAAATACAAATGACCACCATAAGACCCTGAACCAAACCCCCCCTCATGAAAATTTTCTGCGTACGCAACTGAAAACGCCTCACCGTTGGGGAAATTAACTCTGTTGTATCCATCTTCTTGACTTGATTATTTGTCATTCACGACTATGCACTCATAATTCTAAGGTTCGAATGATACGAGTCATGAACAACTTCGACACATGTTTTTTCACAGGTGACTTTTATTATTTCGTACGCGAACATACCTAAAAAAGCTCAAATGATATCGTTTATGCTTCAGCGGTATGTTAAGTCTTTTCAAGTTACCCTTTGACGTAAAATGTCTCTTATGGGCCTTTTTTTGGCGAACTACCGGCGATTTTCTACGATTGCCCTCGAAACGCGCAGACAAGATCGGTGCAGTCAGCATCACATCATTCGCACTGTTTGAAAAAGCATTCCTTCTTTTCTCTTCCGGGATATTGCGTTGCACTCTCGTGGGCTGCACTGTTTCTCTCGTGTACGTGTTCCGACCTTCCACTTCAACCAGATTTTGAGAAAATTTACTTTGGCAACTAACCCTCGAAGCCCGCATTTGTTCACATTGGTCATGCGAACTTACAGCTGATTGACCTTTGCTGGAACTTAAACTTTTCCTTTTAACAGAAATACCGACGTCACATCGTGGCTTCGCTAAAGGGAGACTATCTTTCACTCCCGCTACCTCTTCGCAAGATTGATCAGGCAGGCATCGATTCTTATTTTCCGCGTTAGTGACACACACGCTGGGCTGTGTCGAACGAAAGATCTCGCGCGTGTTTTCCGAGTGACGCGTCATTGGACTGCACACCGATAAATTTTCTTTATCCTTCCCTGTTTCACGACTTACATCCAGCATTTCAGTCTTTTCGTAGCAGGTGCCAAACAGTCGACGAAGAAGTTTATCAGACCCTTTAGCGACACGACGGTCAATTTGCACCTGCCGATTAAAATCGAACATGTTGTCGGGCAGATTCGGAATGATTTTGCCATGCAGCTTGAGCGTGGAAGAAAAGACATTGTACCTAAAACAGAAATTTAAGTTCTTTATAAACAACAAAGAAAAAATGATGAATTTAATGAAATCATGCTTTATTTTCAATATGATCTCTTTCAAGTCACTGCATTTTATGCCATTTCTAATGCGACTTTACAAGGCTTTCAATTTTCTAAATGCGTGCCCCACATAAAGAAATTATACTCCAGCGAAAACAACCGCTTATAACTACCAAGATAATCTACACAGGATTCCTTCAGCACATTCTCAAAAACAGTACATGCACATCACACAAAGAGTGAGTTATTTGATCTATTAGGTCGTCCCTGCAATCAAACAGGGGGGTGTAGAGGACGACGCTACCAAATTTGCTGCAGCCGCCTGCTACGTTCTAGTTAGATAACCTTCCGCTGGCCAATTCATGGAAATGGGATGCGGGCAAGCATTAAATGCTCACAGATTCAAATTCATTTTTGATGATCATCAAAGACGAACTGGGGTGAAACGAGTTCACATAGCGTGTGATGAGATCCAATGATGCGTTGAACTAACTAAGACGAACCGAGGACGAATTGAGATACCAACGATGAATCGAGTTAACAATGTCAAAGATGATTCGAGATTTGTACTACCGCAATCTCCTTTCACAAAATGCCAACAATATCATTCATTTATTGTCGAATCCGCTTTTCCCCTCAGGAACGTTGCGAGGAGAGCCCTAGGACTCGAAATATCACACGGTTTTCAGCAATCTTGGACAGTTCTGCTGGCTCCACACAAGATGGGTCCAAGTCAACTCGGACATGTAATCACGCCACCTGGTCTTGGTCGACCTCTGGACCGCTTTCCGTTAGTGTAGACAGCGGAACTTGCCTTGCCGATCTTTCCTGGGGCATTCTGGTCACGCGGCCGAACCATCCTCGCTGAGATCTAATTTGGAGAAGTGGTTCGACATTCAGGATTTCACAGCTACGCTCTTTGTTGCGCAGTCTCACCCCGTAAACTCTTCGCAAGCTCCCATCTCTACCGCTTGTATCTTGATAACAAACTTTCAGTCATTTCCCAAGCTTCATGACCATAGGTGAGGATCGGAACATATGAAAAACTGACAACTTTGCGGTGTTTGAAAGGACCCGTTCTGTCACCACAGAGCGATGAAGCTCACGCAGACCCGTCACTCGTGAATACCACCCCAAGGTGGTGGTTGAATTGCTGTACCTGTTGTTTGCTTCCAGCGTGCACTGCTGGACTGGTTTGGATTTCTGGAGAGACTTAACTCGCGGCATCGCCTTTTTTCAAGCCACTTGGCATACACTTTCCCAGGGAGGCTAAGGAGAGAGATGCCACGGTTATTGCATTCCATCCTGTCAGCCTTCTTGGATACGGGGATGACCAGCCCAGTTAGCCAATCTTTCGGTGCCCTTCCAAAACACCAGANTACTTGACACACACGAGTAAGCCAAAGAACTCTTCTGCTCAATGCTTTGAGCATTCAGGTCGGATTCATCGCAGCCTGCAGTGTTTTGACAGCTATGTCCGTTCTGCAATACCAGAAATCTATACGTTTACACAATCGCCTTCCAATAACCCAACAAATACTGATCTACTACCCACGCTGACAAGCAATGCAGCCAAACATTTTGAACTACAATAAACTATAGCTACATATCCCTCCATTTGTAAAAGTTCACGCCACGAGAACCGCAACACTGCAATGCCAACAAAATGAGTTAAAAGAAAATTTGACGGCTGCACAATGATTTCAATCGTAAATATGTTCGTTCGTGTCAAAAGCTTTTTGTAAATAGGTCAGTAGCAAAATACGAGCTACAAACTCATTACCGATAAATTCAAATCGCCGATACGCTGACATTCTTTAAGCTCTGTTGTATATTCGAGAGCCCTTGGTCAGTTTCTTAGTCTTCTTAAGTATTGCCGCATTTTTTAATGAAGTCTAAACAACCTACTCCATCGAATGTTTTTCTGAATGGTGTACGTGTGCTATTTTCTGACCACGTGAAATACCTTGGTTTATATCTAAATGCCTCACTGAAGGATGATGCTTATATTCAGAGAAGTGAAATCACTGTACTGTGCAGCAAACAAGCTCAGAGGCACCTTTGCTCAGTGCTCTTCTGCAGTGAAAAACGCTTAATTCGGTGCCTATTGCATGCTTATTTACGCTTGCCAATTGTGGAGCAAATACACACCGACTAGTTACTAGTATGAAGCGTTTACGCGTTGTATACAACAGTACCTATCGGATTATGCATTACATACCCAGAAATGTAAGTGTTCGCCCACACCAAGTTAACTATTGTGTCAGGACCTTTAATGCCTTGTGTATAAACAATCTGTATCGCTTTTTACAGCGCTGTGCATCTTCATCTAACTTTTTTATCCGATCGCTTCCACAAATCTTCACTTTTCCTTGATTATTTAACGCTGCTGTATGACGGCGATCAACTGAAGTAGTTGTTGGTGCGTTTTTTCGGTGTATGCGTATCATCAGTATTGCCTTTGCGTAGCAACGAAACCTTCTGTGTGCTTCGTGGCAACTTGGGATTTCTGTGTTTTCTTGTGATTCCTCTACCACCTGCAACATGTAGACGATGTGTGGAAGCCCAAACATAGTGAATATATGCGACGTATAACTGGCAAAACTACAACTGTCAAATCCTGCTTTAAATTTAGTGAAAACAACTGGATGTCAGCCTCATGGTAAAAGCCTTGCAAAACATTTGAAAAATGACCAAAACAATTCACATGCCTCTGTGCGCCGATGAGTGCCTCCATACGATTTATTTTTTACTTATTTTCTTTTAGCAGTTAACTTCAAAATCTGATGTTAGAACGTCGTCATTTCTCTCCCACCGCCGTATCCCTGTATGACGATGAGTGAATGACGTTATAGTTGGGCCGCTGTTTAAGTGTTTTTCTCCTATCAGTGTTGATGTGCACCACTCTGTAATGCGCTATGACTAACCATTTCTGTGGTCTTGTGCTATTCGATTGTCCTTGTGATATGAACCACGGGTCTGCGGTAAATAAATAAAATAAAGAGATCACATATAGCCACATTCCATAGGTGTAGGAGCAGACAAATTTTTGAGGTGTGAAGGAGTTTTGCCGGAATTTCCCCAAACTTGCCGGAAAATTTTTGTGCGGCAAAGTTTCCCCCACAAACTCAAAAAAAACACGAAGACATTTTTTTAGAGAAAAAAAGTCCAAATTCAGACTTTTTAATCAGTCAGTCTCATTGATCACACAAACAGAACAAACGCGTCAAAGCATCTGTTCCCAAATTCAGGTATTTTTCCCAAATTTTCAAGGATTATGCCTGGATTTTCGACAAATCAAGACTTTTGGGGGTGCAAGCCTCTGCATCTCCAGCTCCTACACCACTGCCACATTCAACAGAGGTGAGACATTCCTGTGATGTTCAGCGGTGTGCCTTTCCGGTTAATTGCGATTGCATGTCTGCTCGCATCATAGATTGGACTGAACAAACACTTTTTGGGATGCATGGATATACGCCAGAGTTTTACAAATTATTTAAGCATTCAATTCCCACCATTCTGCACATCTCAAAATTTGCAGCATTCACCAGCTCCCTGGCTCAAACCAATCAGACTTTTCTTGACGCCGGGTGGGCGTTGGTGGAACATGTGCGATTTACGGCAAGTTGCGCACAGCGCACGCTGCGAAATGAGTGTTGGCCGAGTTTTTCCTGTGTTTAAGCAACTTTTTCTTCTTTCAGGTTTACTATACGATCGTTAGTTGAGTTGTAATGATTAACTTCCGCTGTGTTCGCAGGTTTGCAGGATACTTTTTCGTACCTACTCGCGTTCGTCAGAATTATTTTACGTTTGCTTGTTTACTTTTTTTGTTCTAATCCTTTTCAGCATACACTCTGTCGTGGTTTTAAACGTGGAAATGCAAGTACCCAGTTTAAACTGGTCCACTGGGCCAGACCCGCACATGTCATCCATCTGACTGGTGCAGTAGCACAAATTGGCAAATGTAGTAGGCCTTTAACATTCTGAGCTCAATCACTCACTCACTCACAGTCACAAAGCAATTATTTCACGAAAGTAAAAGGTTACTACAGACCACAGATAACTGACCAGTGGCAGCCAACGTATTTGAGATCCTACGTCTAACTAGACTCTAGACCAGCTATGTCCAACCTATAGCTGTGGACTGCATGTGACCCAGTTGAAGCTTTTCGTTGCTGTGTACGTACAACACAATGACAACCTGTGTTTATTTTGGTAATCTTAAATTCGAAATTATTGATACAATAGTCTTTAGTGCCTGTTTATCACTTGCTGTGAACTGCCAGATTTCCACATGTTCACTGACACCTTGATGCAAAAACGATTTCTAGTTGTCTGATTTCCACTCATGTATTCCTCTGCACTAACTAAACTAACTAGATTACTCTTGTCTTTGCATTAGCATTAAACCTGCCTATGACACCACAGTTTAGGAGTGATTCATTAAAGGTAACATGCCATCATTACCATTGCAGCTGGGCAGCTTAAAACTGAACTTTGGCTTGCTAAAATGAAAGAAGTCATTCAATGTGCAGCCCTCATTAAGATAGTGACATAATTTTTGGCCCAGTTAGGCATTTCAGGAGGGCAGAGCTGGTCTAGATTAGGTCAAATAGTTAAGATTTATAAATCTAACAGCACGCACCAACCAAAGTCCACCTGTGGCTGCATACGATTTTTAAATATCGTGAGTACCATTTTTACACTGAATGCCAGTAGCGCACCCAGCCCAGGCAAAATGTTTGATTTTAGTCGAATAACACAATTTTGGAATTTAAAGGCACTCAACATAGATACAGAAAACTGGGAACAATTGACCCTGGAATGCGTCTGTCCCTTTTACAGGACAGACGAACATATATCAGACTGCAATTGTTGCCGAACTGATCATCGGATATTTGACGGGAAAGGCCATAGAGGGGAGAACAGTATTTTGTTTGGGATACCGCCTCTCAAAGCACAAAATGACTACACGTTCTAAAAATTTGGGGGGTCAAGGCCACCTAGGCCTGCACTGGCTACGCCTATGCTGAAAGCAGTCAACATTTGCCTTCAAATGAAACTGAAAATGACAAGACAATGTCTCGTATGCTTGAGTTTGGAAAAACATAAAAAGTGACCATAGAACTTCATCCATTTGTAACTTCACAGCTAAGCTTCGTGATTAACATGAAACTAACATCGGATTGTCAAAATCAAGATAAAGTGAACAGAATTGAATTGATCACATATCCTGTCTGTTGCACAATACAATCCTGGTAAAATACATAGGATAAATAGCAGCTAACACCATAGTAAATCATGTGTTGAAGCAATTAAAAAAATATTTTAAAAATGCTAATTTATAAATCATTACGCAACAAATGAAACATATATTACCAGCTTTCAATTTTGAGCATCAAATCCTTTATGGATGAAAAGATACCACTGCTCAAGGCAACCAAAAATGTATGGAGTGAAATGAAATGTTCAATAGCCAGCTGGCCAAATGAATGACTGAAAAAAAAGTAACCTACTTATTCACACTGCTACAAAATCATATTGTTTAAACATCAAAGACAGCTACATTTTTGAAAATTCTTTTAACGCAAATAATGTCCTGCAATTTTTTCACATTGATCTACATAGACTGCTATAACAACTGTATTTCATTCAATGTAGCACACCATGGCAGTTTTTGATGTAGTTATTGTATTCACAACATTACATAAAAACTACAGTGATGGTTCACACGAAGGCAATATATTTCATTCTAAGTTGCTCTGTGATTGATTCAACGTGTTTTGTTGTAATATAGATAAATTGGAAAAATATTCTGCTCACGTATCAGGTGTTAAAAATCTCACAATTGTGACTACAAATGTTATTGAAACAGCAATGATTTTTGCAAAATTTAATGTGCATTAAAAATCACACTCACAATTGATCATTTTTAATTGATGATTTAAGTAGACCAGTGACCGCTATTAGACCACTTTACTAACCTCTATTTTTTTAGAAATTGCTTATATTTTATTACCACCACAACAACCCACAGCAAAACAGACAAAAGTTAGTGAAGAGTTTTCTAAATAAAAAAGGAACTTAATTACCTAATCAACTGCTAATCCAAATGCATATGTTTAGCAATATGCATTTATATTTCATTTCTGTTCACAGTTTGCAGAATGCAATGCAGCTTTAATTTCACAATAGCCTTCAAAATTTAAAATATACAAATTATAACAGTTTGACAGCAACACAGCTGTTAAAAATCTTTACTTACATTGCACATTCCATACAGTTTCCAGCTGCTTTTTGCAAAACACGGTAAGCTGACCTCAGCAACTCAGAAAAATGGATAGATGACACAATAGCATTGTTGTCAAGTGATGTATCATCTTCTAGACTGTACGGAATTTTGCAAAATTACATACACTCTACACAAAATTTCGTATGATAATTGAAACTACAACTTGAAGAATCACATACCTTTCAATATATCCACGGTTACCTTTTGCTGTCACTGGTAACTTGAAGTGCAAAAACTTCAACATATTTTTTTCCATTTTGCACATGGCATGGTAAAACTTCTGTTGTCTTTGAGCACTGTGGTATTTATAAATTGTTTGAGATAACAACCGCAGTCTATAAGCTAGAGTTGAGTTGTTCCTAAGATCTTCCTCTACACTTTCCAAAGTACAGGCAATGGAATCCATTTTAGACCTTTCAGAAAATATTAAATCGGGCATTTATACTATGATATGACATTTAGTTTAATGATTCTTTCTTGCTGAAACATCTGCAAATATCAAAAAAAAAACTTTAAAGCATTTGCACCAAAGCAAATTTAAAGCATTGCACCAAAATTNGTATCAACCAATGAGATTCATTGACAAAGGNATGATTTTGCCAGCATCGGGATACTGTAAACGTTTTATTAAGATATTTGTTGCTTGTTCAATTTATGTCAATCAACATTTTCAGTATTAGGGATTTCTTCTAAAATATTATGTNGGGCACTAAGAAGGTTTTGAGTCCCTGCTAAATCCCAAAGGATAATTTTGGCCAAAACTTGCCAAACACTAACATCAGATCAAGGGCAGCAACCTTATTTAACAAAGAGCCATTCTGTTTCATTTTTCTGCTGATATGATAGTGAGGAACCATAAAGCGTTGATACCATTTTATTTTTCATGCAACTTCATCATAGACATCATAAGCTAAATTGCACTCAAGTCTCAACTTAATTCTAATAATAATCATAACTTAAATGTGAATTTATATTCCTAGTTTTGCCAAATCCATAGAGAGCCACTTCAGGGGAGCTAAAGAACCCTGTGCAGCTCCGGAGCCACAGGTTCAGTTGCTCACCTATACAATAGATTGACAATCAAGGGTTTTAAAGATATGCAGATTTTTGCCTGAGTTTATTTTTAAAGAAAAATCAAGTACATAGCCATTTGAACTTTTTTCTTAGGACCTGATGACATTATCCAAAAATCCTTTGACCTCCCTCAGTTGCGACATCACACCAGCAAAGTTTAAACCAAAAGTCTCAGATTTTTTAAAATTGAAGCCAGGAGGCTCTCTGCTTCTTTAGGGGGTTTGAACAGCTCTATCGGTCGGCAAGTTATGAAGGGACAAAGTCAGAGCCACTATCGTGGTTTTGCGGTCCTTAAAGGGTCGATCAAGACTCCTAGTTTGTCATTCACACTGACTGTGTGGATCTCGTAGCCTGAGGGTTATGTCTATGTGTTACGGCTGCTATATCAATGGTTTTTGGTTCAACTCTCACCTTGCTCACTTTTGTTTTGTTTTTTTCTTTACTTTTTTTAGGCTTAGGTGTTACGTTTAAGAGTTAGTGTTAGGTTAGGGTTAGGTTTAGGGTTTATCTTTTACGCTTACTGTAGTTAAACAAACTAACTTTGTTTCTACCAAGCCTACTGCTGCACTCTCCTCTCGTCGTGTGTTACTGTTATGTCAAAGGTGGCTTATGAATAAGTTTTCAAATTTCAAGATCCACAGACGTATCCGTAGTCACTGCCTATCAGATAGGCAGTGTCTATTTTGCCTCAAAGAGGCAAAAGCACTGCTGGAGCTAGTATTTTGCCTTTAGCTAAACATAAATTGGTTGAAGTGGTCACATGAAAAGTTTGGAATGGGGCATGACCTTCTTAGTTGGCCGTGACGTCTGTAACGACTCAGTCTGACATGCACGGACGAGTGTTCTCAGTTTCAGTGCTGTGGCAAGTTGTTACCGGGTTCTTGTCGGCCATGCGTTGTCTGTAGTAGACTAAACCCCATCATCCTTAAACTCTAACCCTAAATCGGGGTGGGGAACCTATTTACTATCACGGGCCGCACGAATTGTGCATTATCACTGGTGGGCCGCAATATCAGTTAATTTTACCCTAAGATTCTACCTTTGCCTGACTATAAAGAAGATTGACTTTTGTTCTCTTAGTTTTAGTGCCCTTACCTTTCAGACGTTTAGTATGGCAATGTTTCCAACCCGGGTTTTCCCGAATCCGAACCATTTTTTGGTTATTTTCTAATTTCTACTACCCGAAGGCGAAACGGAAAGATGAGCGGACTGTGAAAATTTTCAGTGCAAGTCCAATCCTGATCCGAAAAATTGAATCCGATCCAGTTCTGATCCGTAAATTTTTCAAAATAATCACTCCGATCCAGTCCTGATCCACCCATGCAAAACCATGTATTTTTATTTTCCTCATGAAGCAAAAGTAGCCTACTGCTGGAGCTATTTTGTTTTTAGCCAAACAAGATGGGTTAAAGGCATAACACAACGCAACAAAAATTTTTTTATAATAATGATATTTTATTGCGGACTCATGGTCCATATCACAGACACAAGAACACAAAAAGTGGTTAGCTATACATCAGCGCACATTACAGAA
>JGI24021J15306_10013868_pt1 | contig 10025 bp, 8 predicted proteins | sample Ectturendosymbi1_FD_15306 | JGI IMG/M metagenome (IMG submission 15306) | reverse complement strand
GCAAATTTCACGTGCGGATTTACTGCACAGCTGACGCAGACGCGTAAATCAATGCAACGGGGCGAAACAACCTCCACAAATGCCTTCAATCTGTTAATGTCGCAACTGTGCAAGCTCGTAAAAAGTTTGCGGTCTTTAAACGTTGTCTGCACATCGTTAGCACAGTACCGCACGGCCTCGCTGATCGTTCGTTCACACTCGAACACCCTGTGGACTAAAAACTGACTCCCGCCCTGGCAACACCCTGTGAATGAAAGCTTGAGTGCGAATGAAACGGGGCGAGATGCGGGGAGGGTGCAGCCCCAACCCCCGGGTGAATGGCTGAGGCAGGCTTGGCACAAATATAGATACAGTTTCTGGACCAAAAACGGGGTCGCGGTTCGATGTTGATCACCGGGTTCGCGTTAATATTTGACAAACGCCGCTGACAACAACGCGACGCTTCAGGAACGTTCGACACACGCTGGTTGAGCCAAGTGCGCGTTGAGGTTCAAGCAGATAACGGCGACGACAGTCGAGTGCGGTGCGGGCGCAATTGTACTCGGCGATACAGAGGCGCAATTGTTCTTGAAATCGACCCTGCAATTTCAGAAGCAATTTCCTACCACCACCACCCCCCGAGTGTATGCAATCAACAAAAGCACATATTAAGCGAACGCTTAAAAAAACAAAAGCACATATTAAGCGAACGCTAAAAAAAAACAAAAGCACATATTAAGCGAACGTACATCAACAGCGCGTTGATGACGAGATCAAGCTGGACAGCAGTAAGATCAAAGCTTTCGAACAAAATTGCGTTGCCGTGGCAACGAAGATTCCCGGGCGATCGAAACTTGTACGCGAATCACGTGACCGCGATCGACGACCTTCTGCCTTGTCAACCACGGCGCGAGGTCGATGACAACAAAGAACAATCGGCGATCGCCCAAATGCGTTGCGCACTTTAGTTTCAAGTGGCTTTGAAGTGTCGGCCCAAACAATGTCATTGCCTGCTTGCATGGGGCAAAAAGCGGATTGAGTCCCTTGTGGGTCGGACCCCATTAATATTTGATGGAGCAAAAATGGGACCCAGGAGAAGATTCCAAGATCAAATTCTCAGTAAACAGTCGCAAGAAGAAGGCCCACCACAACAGTCACACCCACCTCGTTGGCAGACAGTGTGCATGTGACCGAGTCTTTGCTAGCGGTAACTGTTCTCTCGGTGAGGGCGTTCATCAGAGTGCGGGGTTTGATGGATAGCAGGTCGCATATGACCAGGATGTCTGGGGGGAGAACGGATATTAAATCACTGCAGCTCGCATTAAAGCACCTGTTGCGAGATTGGAAACGGTATGTTTTATTTCAACAACACACTAAAATGCATCTGATTGCATGGTTGTTGAACTCCCGGCATGACTGCCGGCCGGGCCGAAGTTGGTTAGCTACAAACAAAACAATTAATGCAAATACCACAAAATATACTCGGTAACTTTCTGTGCTAAATAAAATAAGGCAATAGATTCCATGCTAGGCCAATAATTCGTAATCAAGGCGCAGGTCGATAAAATAATTGCCAATGAAACTTCTTGATTTTTTTGCTTGAAGAAGAAAAATAAACTCTTGCAGAACTAACTCTTGGAATTAACCTCTGACCGTGTGATTGAAGGCAATGCAGGCTGCCTCAGCCACATGCATTAACGAACTTCACGAAGGCGGCACCTCTCATGATAGAACGCACTTGCAGTGAAGGACCTAAAGCCTTGGTGTGGCAGCCGGGAATCGACCTTCGGCCCACCAGCATGCAAACGACCGCACTAAGACTATGGGCCGGTGTGCCCAGGGATGAATATTGTGGGAGGCGGTCGCCTCGGACCAGCCACTTTTTCAGAAATGCCGTGGGGTCTCCGTTTCAGAGTTTCACACTAAATTTTTGCATTGTTTATTACAAAGCTTATGAACCATTCTACAGCTACATTTAACAAGCTCAGAAAAAAGTTATTTTTTCAAAACAAAGCAAAAATTCTGCGCAAATGTGCCAAAAAGGGGCGCATCAACAACTTCTTTTAGCTAACCCCTTCTGAGAGTTTGTCCCGAGCCCCTAAATTATAAGATTCACCCCCTGGTTGCACCAACCCACACCATGTCATAATACCTTCCTCGTTGTCGACAATGGAGTTGGCCATCCCGTTCTTTGAGGACAAGGACTTGAATCGAATGTCGCCCAGTTTCATGACGGCCGATACCAGTTCCAGGACACTGTCGACTTCGTCACGGGAGAAGCCGATGACGTCGAACGCGTTCTGTTTTTGTCCAATCACAAACAAGCACGTGACACCTTTCCGGATTTACCTCCGAGGACACTTTAGTTTAATCGCTATTGAAAAAGTAACTCCCGCACTATTGAAGGGTTAACGCACCCTAATGTTCACAACGACCATGGTAGATAGCACGCGTTTTGAACAAAGCGAAGAACTTATGCTTAATACAAGATGCGTTATATAATAACACGTAATGTATTAACAAACGTTGTATATGTCAGCCGTTACATAACGAGCATTCTACACAACGCAGATATATGTGTAAAATACATTACATAGCATATTATGTGCAACGTACATTAAATAACACATATTACGTGTAACACACATTACTGCTACTACTGCACTTAATTAGAAATTGCATTCAGCTTGTTCTGAATGCCAATGCGCAGCCCTCCACAGCAATCATCACCTACCAACACTTGCTTGAAAGCTTTTGCGTCATCAGACATGATGTCACTGGAGGAAAAGTAGTTGTGCTCGGTGGCGTTTTCCAGCTTGAGTTTTTCTGGTTCGCAAAAATACGTTTCAAAGATTGAAACAGAACAAAAACATCCAATGCGTCTTGCTGCTGGGATGACGTTTCGGAAACTCCTTTGTTAGCTCATAGACAAACATAAAATTGTTGCTCGTGATTTGTTTGGGCGACAACAAATAACGAAGCCTGGAATTAGTGTCTCGGTCGGGGGTGAAAACAAATTATATTGTCTCAAGGAAACTGCGGCAAATACTACCGCGGTCGTGTTTCGATCACTCGACCTTTCGACTGCGACAGTGCAACACTGAGCTATCGTCGCCTCAAGTGTTACTAGCTTTCTGTCAGAATACCTTTTTTCTTTCATTTAAAGGAACTTTTTTCTTAAAAATACTACTTGAAAAACGAAATACCTTTTGCATCGCTCGAAACAAAACATGCACTAAGCAGCCAACACGGGAAAGAATGTGTTTCATTCCGGTAGCTGTGTCAATTTGCCGGTCCCACCAACATTACAAGAACCTCTCCCTCGTCACACCAGCCCGACATTCATCCTCCCCACCCATCCACACAGGACTTACTGAGCAGTGACGGAGAACCCCCGCTTATCATCTGATAGAAGATGTGGAAGTTGCGCTCGCCTCTGCCTTGCCGCACCACCCGGGATTTCTCCAGCAAATCTGCAACGATATGAAAAAATATGAAAAGCTCGGCGATGCCTTGGTCGATGGTCCGATTCCCGGCTCAACCGCGCATTCCATGTTTCCGTTCGAAAGTGTTTGCGGAAGAGGTGAGTGGATCGATGTGAGATTAATAACTACTACGCATGTAACCGCGAAGTCGAAATAAGATGGTGGGAGTGAGCGTCGCACCCTCAGCTCCTTGAACGGGGCGAAACGGGTGTGTCCAAATATCTTAAACACAATTCAAACCACCAATACAAGGCGAAAGCTTTGTTCTGTCAAAACAAAGCGAACGAAGCTTTTGTTCAAGGGTGGCCCTGACACTTAACAACAATGACAGCAGNCGGTGTTTTGCACTTGGTCTCCTTCATGGCCCACTATTCGCACATAGAGAACATTATTAACAAAAGCATCGGGACAGAGAAGCAAGAACAGTGCAGCACGCTGCATTCAGAGTTCAAAACCGGCTGCTCGGGTGAAGCTGCTCACGAAAGAAGAAAAATGACCAAGGATTTAAATACCAGCACAAAGCTATATTTCTCGATGACTACCAGAGGACGTGCTATGCGGAGAGTTCAAACTCACAAAAAATGAGGACCATTTTTCTAATCACACCGTCCTTGGAACCTCAGACAGAGCGTATCTCCTACTTAATCGCAACGATGGCCGAGGTCTGGTGCAGCTGACGGTCACACTCCACCGCACTTGACTCAGGCCCAATAGCGAGCGTTCAATACATGAGCAGTGAGCCGCGACGATCAAAAACCGGCGTCCAGCCGGTGACGCAATGTCATCGAAGAAGTGTCATTTGCACAGGGAGCAGAGATACAGGTTTCAATTATTAACAAATCAGTAAACATGCGGAACCACGTGGTCCATGGCCGTTTTGAGACAAAATGAAAATGCCAAGTAATGACTGGCTTCGTACGCTACTCGTTCCAGGGAACGCATCTTTGGGTCAAAGGCTGAAGTCAAGGTTGTTTTTACTCGAACGTTCGTTTTTTTTGCCGAAGCGGAAAAAACACAACTAAGAAAATTTTTCTTGCGACGTGATATTACGCCAGCAACACACCAACTATGTGTTTTGTTGTTAGATATGAAACAAGCAAAACGTTGCGAATGATCCAAAAATCGAACCTTTGTGAAAACGATGCGGAAAGGAAGCTTTTCATTATTAGGGAACAGTGGCGCCATTATTAGGGAACAGTGACGCCATTATTAGGGCACAGTGACGCCATTATTAGGGAACAGTGGCGCCATTATTAGGGAACAGTGGCGCCATTATTAGGGAACAGTGGCGCCATTATTAGGGAGCAGTGACGCCATTATTAGGGAGCAGTGACGTCATTACTAGGGAACAGTGGCGCCATTATTAGGGAACAGTGACGCCATTATTAGGGAACAGTGACCCATTAGTAGGGAGCAGTGACGTCATTATTAGCGAAGAGCGACGTTATTATTAGCGAAGAGTGACGTTATTATTAGCGAAGAGTGACGCCATTATTGCAGAACGCATGTTATTTCATTGACGTTTCGACTTCATCACAGGTGATTTCCTGAAAATATTTTATAAATCAACAGCACAGAGTAATGGACGAGGTGCACTTCAAAGGCAATCGCACCATGTCGCTTAATATAGGTCGTCGCATAAAGTAACATTTTTTGCAAGAAAAAATCGCTTCTGTTTGCGACAAAAATTCTGCAGCAACTCCGTGAATAGCGCCACGAAAGTTTGTTTTGGGCAAAAAGCCAAACACGGCCACCTTCGCCAAACTTTGAGCAAAGGACGTTCTATGGAAGTGAGAAATCCCAACGCGTTGAAACAGCGTTTCGATAAATTCAAGACCCGCGACAGTCCAGGAACTGGACAAACAAACTATATTGTTTTGCGAACAATGCTTTGAAGCAGTGGTTCTCAACCGTTACGCCAGAGGAGAAAACTTGACTCTTCGACCGAGTTCAGACAAATCTGCAGCTGGGTTTTTCTTTTCGCTGAGACATTTCGGTCATTTGGCCGAAATAAAGTTTCAGTCATTTTTCCGTTACAATTTTTGTATGACCGAATGTAAAAGGCATTATGACCGAATGTAAAAGGCATGAGGACCGAATGGAATTAATGATTTTTGGAGCCTCAACGAAATTTGCTAAAAGTTATAAGTATCATCCTGATGCATATTTTCAACTGTGGGACTGGATGTATATTGTAACACTCCCTTGAAAATAGGCCCGGTATAAGAGTGCTCCTGGTCACGCATGACATCGCCATCCGGTTCCCCCTATACAGAACCGTCGCCAGAAAGTCGTCAAAAGCGGGCTTTACGTTTGTGCGGGAGGGCTTTACGTTCGTGCACGGGGGCTTTGACAAAAATTCTACTAATTTACAGTGTTTCATATTTCAATTTGGAGGGCTTGGAGCTTTGTTTGCGGGGCTAAGCCCAGCAAAAATCCCATCGTGGCGACGGGGCTGCCCCCACATAAAAAGAAAAAAATAAGATATTGTCTTTGCTCGACTGCAATCTGCTGCTTTTGAAACAAAACAAACGAATGAATTTGAAAACGCGTCCTATGCCATTGCTTCTGCTTATGTTCTGCAAAAGCACTGGGGTCCATGAGAACGTCAAGATTTTGATTTTTGGGGCGTAAACTTGCGAAACACTGCACTCTATTTCTATTTGAAAAAAAACGTATTTCCAGCAATTTCGATACTTACAGTTTGAGATGACTCCCCCCACTGGGTCTCCCTTAAAGTCAAACTCGATATCCATGTATTTGCCCTTTGAAACAAAAACAAAGAAAAAAAATGAGAATAATGCTTCTCGACCTCTGAACGCAGCAAATTGTAAAAAAAGGAAAACTTACAAATCGACTGGAATTGTCGTTGCGGTTGGTCTTTGCGTTTCCAAACGCTGCGCAAAAAAAAGAGGTCGGCTTCGCAACAACAGACGAACAGCACCACTGCTTGATTTATAAGTATTTTTTCTGATCATTATCGACACCAGGGGTCTCCACACTTTCTGTGTCAGAGGGCCGCATAAGCTACTACACAATTCGAGATAATGTGATTGTTTCGGGATATGTTCCATTCTGCCAAATTAACAACTATCTCTTAAATATACATTATAATTTTTCATTGTTGACAAAATGGCTTCGCGGGCCGTTGTTTGGAGATCGGTGATCTACAGCAACAAGAGTACACAGTTCCGCAAAGCAGTTGAACTACATATTACAGCAAGGCGTTCATCAAAACTGAACGTTTCTAAGAAAAACTTATCGGTTACAACCGCGTAGCAACACTGCAGTGCACTTTCAAATGATATTAAACCATTTCCTCATGTCGTTCACGGAAAACATAAGACGAAACCACAACTGCGACGACCAAAGCACTGAAGTTGTTACATGCCAGCCCTGTGAGTCACTGAGTGGGTTGGGGAGAAAAATGACATCACCCGATGAACATGGGTATCAAGTGGATGATGATGTCATCTTAGGAGGCTTCGACAAAAGGGATGCGCAACTTGATAGTCAAGTTGATCGCTTAGTACAAGGAACGGGCGATTTAAAACGAATGTGACGTTCGCACAATAAGCAAAAGCCAACTGATCATAAATGGCAAAAAAATGCGATTAAGACTGACATGTACGGAGCGCACGAAATCCTGCCACGTTTGTAAACACGATGGAAACTATTTCTTCCCAACGGTCACACGTCGTTTTGAACGGCGTTTCAGTCCCAGTCTTTAGCCATTCAGTGATTTTGTGACTGCTTTTAGTGAAAAGACCATCGATCAAAAGGTGGAGCAGAAATTCAAAGTCGATAAAATTGGTGTGATGGGCAATCGGCCAAGCCGCAAACTCCGACACACTCGCCACATCAGGAAAGACAGCACCCTGTTCTACCAATGTCAAAAAAAGTAATGCCGTTGGGCTTACATTGTTTAACCTATGAGTGTACTCAAACAGATCATAACACTGGCAAAACGCTAACACAAGCGAGCAGATTAACACAACTCAAGTAACCTCACGCCAAGCGCAAGGAGAAAATGGCTAGCCAACGATGCTGCAGGGCAATATGACTAGTAAGCTAACCTTCCAGCACTGGGTTGGACTGCAGCAGTTGTTGTTTGATAGCATCGACCTCCTTCGACCTACTGCTCATGGCTGCGACATACTTCATCACGAGCTTACTCGCCTCCGTCTTCCCAGACCCTGACTCCCCAGTTATCATGATGCACTGATCCCGGTTGTAGTTCTTCATGGAACGATAGGCTAGGTCCGCAACAGCGAAGCTGGAGCAACATGGAGTGGCTTGTTAAATGTATTTGACTTGATAAGTGAAAAACGCACAAACTAATAACTGATGTTCTGATATTCCTAAACAATTCTGAGATACAAAGATTTCGTTCTGGGAATGTGGACAAGCTGTAGAAGTAAAACCTTGCTGTTTGCTAAACAAACTGGAAATTTAAATAAATTTTGAACCTTGTTTACTTTGTTGGGAACGCACATAAAGAAACGTCAAAGTTACAAGGGACAAACATATACAAATGTATAATTATTATGTACTGTAAAACATATCAAACGTTCATCGAAATCACCAAAATTTTGTTGGGAAAATAAATATAAAGAAGCACTGTTAATTACAAAGGATGTGAGACAATCATGTAAGACACTGCAAAACTATCTGAAAAATCCAAAGGCAGTTGCACACCTTGCATATTTGCCAAGTAGGAATTCAGCACCTGATATTCATGAATTTTTCATGCAGATGGAAAAGGCATAGTACAAAGTAAGTATATTGAATTACTGAAAAATTACAAACTTTTCAGTGGCACAAAATCAAGCAACACAATCATATACATGGCAAACAAAATAACAACAAAATCTCACAACACAGAGTGAAGCATGTCATCTAATATTAACATATATGCGATTATACAAACATTCCTGCAAGCAGCCTTATTAACAGCAGTTAACATTTACTTTCTTTATTAGAAATGGTTTATGCCTTTGTCATAGCAAAATGTCCTTCCGCATATAAATACTACTCTTGAATCAAATACAAATTGTATGAGTGCCATGCATTTCATTTCATTAGTTTCTACAAGCGCAGTGATGCAAGCAATTTGATTAAACCAAGAACTGGCTAACATGTGTGGAGGCAGCTCATATAAATTTCTTCCCTTGTATCGTTCAATCATCTCAGCATCATAAATAGGAAGAGTTCGGTAAGGGTTGACAGAAACCACAACATTTCCAATGTATGTCTGCAACAATTAAAAAACAGGTTAGAAACATAATTCCAAAATAAGGTAACTGTGAAATAATCCAAATACTAAGGGAATTAACTTGCTATAGTTCTATGCATTTACATCAGCCTCTTGCAACTTGCACAATATCTATTGCTTTGTGGTTAGTTCAGTTGTCCAAAGGCCAATTTTGCTTTCAAAAAACTTGTTGTACAAACGGTGAATTTTCCAACTGCCAACTACTGATATCATTTTGTGAAACATATATATATATATATATATACATATATACAACTAATCCCCACACCCCATGCCAGGTCTTTACATCCTATCAAAATTAAAGTTGGGCACATTGCATGCTTCTTCATGCCAAGCTCCTCACAACTTTCACATGGATTTCAGCACTAAACTGCTAAGTAGAGCTGGTGCCTTTAGAAGCAGCTACGCAACAACAATCTGTAGCACAATAACATTTGAAATCGCATATATATGTTGTTAAAATACTAGTTTGAAGATAAAAAACAAATGGTGCCCAACAAAATTACCAACCCACTATCAATATAAAGGTGGATTCCAGAGAAGGCCAGGATGGTGAATATGTTCAAAAGGTTGGAAAACACTAACTTTAGGCAGTTAGGTCAATTGATTGGTGATAAACAACATTTCAAAATCACTAAGTATTTCATAAGGCGGCAAGAAAGCATTTCAAAATCAACTGCATTCAGTATTTGCTACTTTCTATAAAAGGTTTCGTTTCATTCTTAATGAGTGCATGCCTTTAGCTCAGAACAAATGCACAAAGCCTTTAACACAGTCAATAAAACGCACTTCCAAGAAGTTATGTAAATTTTATTGATTACATCGCATCTCTCAATGGTTTAGTACCATGTGAATCAAATTTGATTCCAATGCGACCAAACTGCACAACATCTAGAAAACAATAAACTTTTCATAAGGGTTTGGGTTGGGGACAAAAAAGCTTGTAATCTATTCAACTTCCAACTTAACAAAATTCGATTGAAAAAAATATAGATGCAGATGTTGAACGTAACTCCAATAAACACATGAAAGCATTTTCTTTAACAATCACAGCAGCCTCTGAGTGTGTTATGTACCAAAAAGCTTGGCAAATATTCAGATATCAAATTCAAAATAATAGTTTCATGTCATGTACTTCTGGAACAGTTAAAGTGTAAGTATTAGCTATGGCTGGGAGAGTGACTTCTTACATAGATATCATCGTGTTGAAACCGCTCTTGGAGATTTTCCAAAAACTTATCTTCTGTCAAGGGCTCCAACAGTACAGCATCTCCAACTCCAATCAT
>JGI24021J15306_10013866_pt1 | contig 10026 bp, 7 predicted proteins | sample Ectturendosymbi1_FD_15306 | JGI IMG/M metagenome (IMG submission 15306) | reverse complement strand
TGCAACTTTTTCCTTTTTCACATGCAACTTTCATCAAGTAGGCCTATTGCGCAAAATGTAAAAGTGTGATTTAAAAAACATGCTTGAGAACTATTTCAGTACATTTCTGTTCTCTTTGGTAACCGATTCGAACTGAATAATGACCTAAAAGCAATTGTGGAAATGACCCGGCCAAACAAACATCAGTCCAGAACTGTAGGCCAAATTGTGGCGCTTGTACAGTATGTTGCCCAAATTAGAATAAAGCTATTTGAAGTTGCCCAAAATTTAATAAAGCTGTTTGAACAGGGGCGGAGCTATGGGTGCCAGGGGGGCCACTGCCCCCCAAAATTTTGCCTGGCCCCTCAAAATTTTCCGCGTGACGTCATGCCACTGGAGTAGATCTCTTTCTGAAAGTCCTACACAGACCATTGACAGCTCCCCTTGTTGCAAAACTGGCCCCTCCAGTGGCCCCCCCACAATGAAAATGTCTGGCTCCGCCCCTGTGTTTGAAGTTACCCAAAATTGAATGAAACTGTTCCACTTGGCCCAAATTTGAATTGAGCTATTGTAATTTGTTCAAAGTTGATTTAGTCGGTTGGAATTTACTCAAATTTTTCGAATTCATGGAAATATTTCTAATTTCACTCAAATTTGAATGGAGCTGTTCTAATTTGCGTAAATTTGATTGAGGTTAATAAATTTTAACCAAATGGTTCTAATTTTATCCAAATTTGAAGAAAGCTTTTATAGTTTACCCAGACATTTCTAAATGTACTCAAATTTCAATGGAGCTATTTCTGTATAGACCAACGTTGAATAAGACTGTTTGAAGTTGCCCACAATTGAATGAAGCTGTTGTAAATTGATGGACTTCACCCAAATATTTCCAATATATGTAAATGTTTTAATTTCACCCAAATTTGAATGAAGCGTTTCTCATTTGCCCATATTTAATTGAAGCTGGGACCATACTCAAATGCTCCTAATTTACCCAAAAGTTTCTGATCTTATGCAAAACTTGAATAAAGTTATCTAATTGACCCAATTTTGATGAAGGCTGTTGGAATTACCAAATGATACCAGTTCACTTAAAGGAAGTGTCTATTTTGCCATCACAGGCAAAAAAGAATGGCAAAATAGTCTCAACAGAGCTTTTGCCGTTGATGGCAAAATAGACACTACCTCACTTGAATGAGAAGGTGGCTGTATAATTTGATCAAATGTTGAAAATTATTGCCCGAATAATGGCCAGTTTTCCAGCGTTGCGGATGCGATCGCATCCCCATGCCGTACGCTTGTGGAGGCAGGTCCCTTGCCATGACTTGGGTGGATGGGGGCAAACATTTAAAGGAAGGACATATGCAGTAGCTGCAACTAAACCGAACGCAACAACTCTATATAAAGGACAGGTTTACTCCTATGATATCTTTCACAAAAATACAATCCAAGATGGCAATTTATTTAATAAGTTTTGTATGTTTATTCAGTTCATTAATAATGAAATTTAAATTTTGTTTTTCTGCACCAAGCTCTGCTTAATTTTGGTATTTACTGTAAAATCTGGAACAGGGAAAAATATCAAAAAAGAATCGATCTCGGCCAATGTTTGTTAACCGGATGTTCGCAACATGCTCTTTAAGGGTTCGCCCAAACCATTAAACTCCAAATTAAAGTGGTATCAATTGAAATATTTTTCCTTGCTGTTTAGTGCAGCTTTTTGTAAACTGATCCAAGTTGGCACTATTTCTCGTGCATATTCCATTTGCTTTCACATATTTTAATGAACCTGGGTTTTCTACTGTAGTGCACATCAAATCAAAACCGGCTTTTTGATTTGGATATTGTCCAGTCATAACTTGGCGACGGATAGAGCTGGAGAGCTGTTTAAACCCTATAAAAAGGAGAAAGTCTCCTAGTTTCGATTCAAAAAAATCCGGGAACTATTGGGTTTGAACTTTTGTTTGGTGTGACATTACGACTGTGAGGGGTCGAGGGTTTTTGGATGACGTCATCAGGTACTGAGAAAAATGTTCAAGTGGCAATTTACTTGTATTTCTTTTAAAATAAATTAGGCGAAACTCCACATCCTTAGAGCCCTTAATTGGCCATCTAGCGTTCGTTGTTGACAAGTTATGGCCAACAAATGATAATTTATTGATTGATTCCGTAGGGATCTACCAGAATATTAATTGATTAATGATCGTTTAGGGATCACTTAATTAATTTTCGCTTTTTAATTATCATCAATTAATTATCGTCAAATACCTATTTTATAATAAAAGTGTGCGATGCAATACTTCCCATATTGGTATCGCGATTGAATATGAACCTGGATACATGTGGCATGGTTTACATATGAAATCCGTTGACCAAACCGTGGCTTTTTAAAAGAGTTAATGGTTGAGAGCATTGTTGCTGGTATTACAACTGGCGTTATGGATTAAATTTTTTTGCAGGAAGTTGCCCTACGGGCTGGATTCTTCTAAATGAAAAATGCTACGAAATTATAATCAATGAGAACAGATTTCAAACGTGGACCACAGCAGATGAAGCATGCAAAGCTGCAGGAGCCACTATGTTGAAGATTGAGAGGTAGAAAATTTTGTAATTTTCTTTCCAATTGTACAAGAGCAAATGCTTTTTTCGTTTGCTTTAGAATTACCTGACGTTGCTAAGACAGTCTTTTGTAGGGAACCGAATCGAAGAAAGGTGAGGAAAAACTATACGAGATAGATCATTGGTTCCCAACGTGGGACGTATAGCCCACAGGGGATATTGAGGCCGACCGACGAGGTCTACGTCCAAAGCTTGTTTAACCAAGTATCAGCGTTTTATGCTTTTTAGCTGAAACGGAGTTCGCTTCTCAATCATAAGAATTGTATATCAGCACATGGGGAGCAATCAGGATTTTAGAGGTGATTAGTTGGGGCATGGGCATAAAAAGTTTGGGAGCCACTGGATAAGTTATTTTTACAACTCTTTGCTCCCAGCAATTGCTTTGTTTATCTCATGGTTAAGAAGCAACGTTGTATATCTAATTTAAGAATGCTTTAATGGTACCCAGTGGTCAAGACTAATGTTTAATATGCGAAATGCTGAATAGAAAGAATGGAATAAGTTTATCTGACCTTAGTAGGCAATTTTTCTTTCTAAAAGTTCTGTCTTATTAGTCTATGCCATGTAGGAATTTTCTAAACGCTGTAATGCTGACTTGCTTTGTGGGCTGTATTAAACAGCTTTGTGGACTGTGTGTGTCTGGTGGGCCGTCAGTCGTACGTTTTACACATTTGCTTTTCCTACTTCCTTAATTATTTTCAACTAACAGGGACATGACTGTTTCGTTACGAAGCATAGGAATAATCACAATAATACCATATTTGTGAAGATGAGCAAGTCTACAGGTAAATCTTGATAAGAAAAAGGTGAAAAGGTTGGTGATGGGTAGGCATTAAAGTTGCAAGTTAGAAAAGAAAATGTGTGCACCGAGTACGCTGAAATTGAAAAGGAAGAATTATAAAAATTTTTCGTTAGTGAACGTAGTTATCAATTGTCGTTGCAATAACAGACCAAAATTAAAGTTGGTAAAGCTACTCTTCTGTATTTTCAAAAAAAGTTGAATCAAACTGAATCGAAAATTGCATCGCGTACCACGCAAAAACATTTCAACTCTGATGATTTTTTCCCAACTTAAAGAGAGATCGTTCACCATGCGATTTTCTATTAGCAGAGGATGTAAGATTATAAACCGTTTTCAGCAATCTTCGGATTGCTCATTTTGGTCTTCATTTGTGTTTTGATCAATTCATATTGAAAAGTGTGTACACTGCCCTGCAAAGTTTCTTGATGAAGGCTCTTGTCAAGTACGCCGCTTTGGTGCTAGGAGGTCTGGAGTTCGACTCCTGGCCGGGTCTTACCAAGATCTTGTAAATTGGTACTGTGGCCTTCTTACCCGGCGCATGGTGTATGGAGGAGCTGCAGTGACTACCCAGAACGCAAAAGCAAACCGAGTCAAATGATACCATACGTTGTGTATGCTCGGCCGTGGCGTTACAAGACCACTGTTGTTATAAAGCGCCATCTAAACACCACATAAAATAAAAAAAGCTCTGTCAAGGTTAAACCTAAAACCTGTAGCATTGCATTCCTACATAAAAATTGATGTGACTGCAAACTTTCTATTTTGGGTAACTTTTAAAATCAGGAAAAGCTCTTTTCAAGGTTAAATCTACAACCTGTAGCGCTGCATTCCTATATACAACAAGCGAAGTGACGACAAACTTTCTGTGTTGGGTAACTTTTAAGAAACTCTGTTAAAAACTGGGATCGTACATAAATTGTTTTTTAACATTTGAATTGAACCAGGATTTCAAAATCAAAATACAAAAATATAAAAAAGATTTTACTCAACAATCAGTGCTCTTCGTTTGTGACTAAATGAGACTTGGATATCATAAAAACAAAAACGTGGGAAAGATCGGTGTAATCTGCACGAGAATCATGCGTTTCAGCGAGCAGCAAGAAATGATTGTGGGAAATGTACTGCAACAGTTTTCTGATATTGGCTACAAAGAGCTTTGGCTTGGAGGATCTGATCTTGCCAAAGACGACGTGTTTGCTTGGTCTGATTCAACACCCATTGTCAAAACATTTTGGGACGTTAATCAACCGCAGGCGGTTCCCGGTGAGTTTTGTCTTCCTTGTATCTCACCCGATACGTCTGATAATTGGCAGTGGTGGCTTAAGCTGTTTTGTTCTAGTGCAGCAGAGTAAGGTAACAGGACATTTTAAATGTCAAAAAACTAAAATCAGCTGTCCGCATCCAAAGCGAAATTACGCTTTTTTCGAAAGTGCTGATCTTCACATGGTGTCAAAAACGTTTTATCTATTCCGTTGCTGTTATTCAAACATATCAATCTTTATTGCGTCATACAGCGTAAAATCCTTCAAACCGCACTTTCGTTTTTCCATATCTCTGGTGTATTTTATTATTTATTTCTGAAGATGGCTTACGACTACGTTGAAACGTCAAACAAAATAACCTGAGCTTGGTTTGCCTTACTTTATTTACGATTGTAAATTTGGGTCATATTTTGGAGAAAGTCTTAACAAACCAAGACCGAAGATGTAAATCGCATAACGCAACGCACAACGTCAAAGGCTGTAGGTTGCATGTAAACTTATGTTGTATGAGCTTCTGACTTTGCAATTACGAAATGTAACTACATGAATTGATGAATTTCGTGAAAAACTACGAATAACTACCGAAAATTGTTTTAGTAAACCCTCTCTCCACCATTCACAGTTGTGAAATCCAGTTTTGAAATTGATCAAAACCGCAGGAACCAATGGCTAGCAGTGGTATGAAAGTGCAGGATTGTGTGCTGAGATCCGATTTAGAAGAATTGCTTTTGAAACAGGGGTTATTACGTAACAATTTTTTGCTCTGTTTGCATAATTGACGTTTTCGTTAGCTCTCACACCAATAAATAGTTTGGAGATGTACTGGTGTCAAATTCCGCATGGTAATGTTTGTGTTTCCAGTAACTTTTGTGCATTGCTAATAATAGCACAACAGCTTTTTCCAACAGAGTTTGCTTATCCAGCGTCTCCACAACCAATTATCTGGGAATTTTTCTGTTTCGCTTTGTTGTTCCTTTGTACCTCATCAATTAGTTTATTACTTCTTTATTTTTATATACTTTGTTAAACACATTTTTAACCACACCAACTTTCCTCAATTAAATTTGATCCACTCACGTGTGTACACAGGCATGCGCTTTCATCTGTAAATTTACTTCACCATGTTCTGTGTTTGTTTGTTTTCGTAACTGTGCTTATTTGATTTCGAACTGTTGTTTTTCAACACTTTTCAAAAAGTGATAAACGGGATTTGACGACTAGATGTCCGCCATGGTCCTTCACCAATCCTATATGACGCAGCGCTACTCTTTGTTTACATTGATCGGTTATTACGCCATTGTATTTTCATTTGCTCTAATGTCCACTGATAATTTGTTTATTTATTGCGCGATGGCTTTTTGCATTGCTTCTGTTTATTAGCTGAGTCATATGAAACAATAAACCAATTAAAAGTAGGCTGCCAACAGTTTTACAAGGATGTTGTCTTAAATCAGGTTTATTGAAAACGGTTTACTGAAATTGATTGATATATATGGATACCACTGCGAAAAATAGATATATTGAAATGGTACCAACATTTTTGATAAAAAAAGTTTATTTTATACACTTTGGGTATCCAGAAGGTTGTTTGCATTTCGATCGTTTTCAAAAATTGAAATCAAAGCCTCCAAATATAAGACATTTTACACTAAACTTACGTATATAAATGTTTTTAGTTATCAAACGATGACTAATATTATTTTCTGTGTAAAAATCAGGAGGAAAAGATAGCGTAATAAGAGTTTCGGTCAAAACTTCAATACTGTATCAAAGTATTGTCAGGTCCGGATTTAGGTGATGTGAGGCCTTAGGCTAATCCACTTGCGCGGCCCCTTCTCCCATTTTTACGAGGAAAAATGGACAAGGGTTAATCAATTTGCGAAAGCCGAAAATGACGATATTGACGCTCTGAAAGCACTGTCAATAAAAAATTCTAAATCATTACTATAGTGCTCCACGATCACTGCGCTTGTTGCTGCCTTTGATGCAAAAAGTGGAAATTGACACGGAATTGTGGAAATTGTGCTTGACCAGCGGGAACAGGATTATTAATTTCCAGAGGCGAACCAACCGAAAACTATTTGAAAAAAATAATTTTTTCTTTTTTTAGTTTTTGTTGAGTTGAGATGTTGAATTGAAAAAAAGTAGTGTTTTTTAACCGAAAACTATTTGAAAAACAATAGGTTGAAATATATGAAAAAACACATGGCCCACATTTTTGTAAGTTTCACATCTGTCTTTTCTTATCTGTGCTCATAAAAACCAACCGCACTGTACATATGTATGGCGGCATAAAGACGTTAAAGCACAACGTGGGGACCACGTTGTAACTCGCTTACCACGGCTTTAAAAATCTCACACACACGAGCAAAACACGTCATGTAAAACGCACCCAACTGGTTGAACTGGTAGATTCACGATTCGCGTGTTTGTTACTTTTTCAGACTGCAAAGAATCGAACGCAACGAAACCGTCGCGCGAAAAGATGTGAGGTTCAAACCAGAACCGTCCCCAAAAAGTCTTCAATAGGGAGTTATTAAATTTGTGCAGGGGGACTTGTCATTCTGAAAATTTGATGAAATCTCCACTGATTTGTAGTGTTATACTGTATATTTCAATTTGAGGTGCTCAGTGGTTGGATGGGCTAAGAACCACTAATCTAAGGCATAAGACCCAAACGCGCTTTTGCAAGTTTCTTTTCTGTTTCCCTATTTTTTGTCTCTTTGGGGAAGAGTCATGTGGTTGCCAATTGGCCAAGTAACTTTTGCTTGCTGTTCAAGATCACCAAGATCTCTGATTTTTTTAGCATGAGAGCAGTGCTAACTTACGCAAGTGCTCAATAGCAATCTGATTTCTGAATGGCTTTCCAAAAAAAAATTAAAAGGGAAAGAGTCACATCTAAAAATGCCAATCTAGGTTTAACTAATAGAAACGCTGACAAACTACTGCATTTATTCAGAAGAAGCAACTATGCTATGCTGTTAGCCCTAAACATATAGCTCTTATCTGCAAGAGCCAGAGGGGAAACTTAGCTGAAGAGAGACCACTGGCCAGTCCAACACTCTGAAAAAAGTTTAGCAATAATAATGAATCCGGATAAGGATGGCTATGCTAAATCCGAAATAACCGAAATATCCTCCAAAAAACGCAAAACAACAACTTTCTGCAAACCAAACGAATAGGAAATACCTAAATACAGCTAGGTGTGGGCCCGGTTGTTACAGTTAGCTTGCCAGCGATGCGGTTCGCACACCTGCCCCCGTCAGTTACGCCACTTGCCAGGTGCATTTCAAACACGAACAGCCACGTCTTTCGCCTGATTCACTCGTAACAATCCGTCCTGCCCCCGTCAGTTACGCCACTTGCCAGGTGCATTTCAAACACGAACAGCCACGTCTTTCGCCTGATTCACTCGTAACAATCCGTACAATTCAGTAAACGCAGGACGCAGCCAGCGTGCTTTGCGTATTTTGACACAATAGTCGGCATGCGGCTTGACCAATCATCATATTGAGATTCATGGAAATTTGTTGGACGATTCGGGCGTTATCACCACGAAATCTGATTGGATGAATAAAATTAAATTTCATGAATAATCAAGACATACAGTGTGCCTTTTTTACAATATTGTAAATTTCTTGCCATTAGCCGGGATCTTAATGGAAGAGTTTGTGTTGCATCCTATTTTGGTGCTTGCGTTGGTTACAGGGCGAGAAGACTGCATGTATTTGTATACTGGCAAATCAGCAAAGAACTGGGAAACATCGAGTTGCTTCTACGAAAGACCATTCATTTGCCAAGTTGATGAAGGTTCTAAGCTTCCACCTGGAGGAGTGGTTACGGGTGCGCTAAGCAACTTTTTTTTTATGCAGATGGTTTCAGTAAAATCTCCTCTTTCAAAATAGCTAATCTCAAAATCCTCCGTCATAACATAAACATTTAGTGTAGTTCAATTGCGCTTTTGCCATTCGCCAAACGTACAGCGTACCTGCATTGTCAACTGAAAATATACTGTATTTTATGCAAATCAGCAAAAAACTAATTTAACGTTACTCTATGCATCTTCAGTCCTAAAATCTGCAAGCAATTGCTTACAGGTTAAATTCTGAAGGAATAAAACAAGGGCAGAGAAAGCAAGCAAACTCAAGACTAAAATGAATAAATCAAAACCAAGCTACTTCAAGAAAAAACTGGAAAATAAACCGTTCTCATATAATTGTTTTCACTGAAACCGAGCAAAATATGTGATGCCAATTGCCAACTACAGAGCAACAAAATAACAGCAACGAGCAACGCAAGGACGACTCAAAACAGAGCGGGCAATGGGACTCGTAACTAGAAACGCCGTCTTGAGATCGCAAGGTTGACAGACGTGTTCTTGGGAGGGCTTTTAGATGGTGAACGTTGGAAGAAGTGGCACAAAATCGGCAAATAAAAAATACCACAACATATATTTGTAGCACATGCACAAATGACAACAGATGTGAACCCTAAGTGATTTGTTGAATGTTGCGTTCATTGACCAAAAACTCACCTAACTGTCTTATTTCTGTCTAGCATTGCAACAAACATTGTAGTTAAATTTGGACCCTGTAGTGTTGGGTTGGTGCTTGCCATTGTAAAATGTTTCTCGAAAACTTTAACCTTCGCTTCAATCTTTTTGTTTTCAGGGTTATTTCAAGTTAAGGTATATGTTGACGTTTACTAAATTCAGTAAGTTTGTTCGCCGCCGCTTCAGTATAGACCGCTATAACAGTAATGTTCTATCATTAGTGTGGAGCTATCTGGTTGTTCAACCTACCGTAAAAGTGTTTACTTGACAGTTTTGCCGAACTCTTTTTTACAGTGGAAGGCAAATGCAAAGATGGATGGAGGCACTTTAAAAAGTTTTGTTATTTTTTCGGACAATCTGAAAAAACTCAGACAGCTGCTGAAAACTTCTGCATCCAAGAAGGAGGAAAACTGACAAGTATTGTGAATGACGATGAACAAAGTTTTTTAATCGGTGAGTAAATAGTTTATCACTTCTGTGACCAACAGTGGGCTGTTGCGAATACATCAAGATTTCAACAAAACTAATTGGGTAGCGTTCATCTCTTTCTCAAACAACAGCTAGGTTTTCATGTAATGGCAGATTCTTTTGTCCAAATGTTTTCAACTTTGTTATACATTTTTCTTCCCGTCTTCGTAGTGTCACGAGTGGTTTGTCATCGCGCAGTTCCACTTAATCTGTGCTGTGGGTCACGCGCAAGGGCGTATATAACGGGGGTTGGGGTTAAAACCCCCCCTTGAGCTTGATATTTTACGAAAACTTTATTACCTGCGCAAAGGAGATTAACTGTTTTCGCATACTTTTTGCTTGTT
>JGI24021J15306_10013863_pt1 | contig 10027 bp, 7 predicted proteins | sample Ectturendosymbi1_FD_15306 | JGI IMG/M metagenome (IMG submission 15306) | reverse complement strand
GAAAATAGGTTGTGTCAAGTCTTTCGCAGTCAAATGTGCGCATAAATGCAACTTCCTGCGCATAAATGCAACTTTCGTTGAAAATAAATGCAACTTTCTCATTTCTTTACTGCAACAAAAACTTGCCCTAATAATAACAAACAAATTACAGAAAGCAATCAGAGGCAAGCTTACACAAAAGTTAAGTCGTTTAGATGATGAAAATACAGACATAAACACACATGATGGTGGGCAAACAATGGGATTGAATGGAGAGTTCAGGTACATACAGATGAACAGGTGAGGCAAGCACATATCAGAAAAAAAAAGAGAGTAGCGGTTATCAGGCAGTAAGCAATGCAGCAACCATGACATTATAGAACAAAGGCATGTAGCAGAGGCAAAAAAATAATGTTAGTCCTCACCATGGGCGTCCGCAGGGGGGGCAATACAGGCATTTGCCTCCCCCTAGAAATTGGGACTAAGCAGCAAAAATTTCTGGAAATCAGGAAATTTATTTATCATTATTTGGGTTAATTCTTGCAACGACAGTTTGTTTGCCGATATGACACTCACACTGGACAAGAGTCAGGTTCACTGTTTTGGTAACATGCAGTTATGAGCTTGCAGTTCACTCATGTCCGCTCCTTTGCCCACAGAAGGAAGGTTGCGAAACTCGGGAGCGAATTGTTCTACTATCGGCCTTTGTTGCGTAACAATAACATGGCAACAAAGTGAACCTTCGAAGATGCATTTCAAGTTATGGTGGTAGGCGTTTTTTCGCATGTAACTGTTGAACGCAAACATCTTGGCAGGTAATGCAGCGAGACAGTGACTGCTGCTAGCGGTAAGGCACGTAGGTTCAAACCAATGGTGAGCGAATTGCGGGTCGCCGACATAGTTTGTGTGGCTCTTCTAGAGGAATAGCAATATCTCAAATTGATAGAGTTGTTGCTTCAAATATAACGCTTGTTTCATTTATCAATGTGTTTATACAAGCTTGTGAAGTTAGTCACCCGCAGTGTTCCCTGGAAGAAAACTTTACATTGAGAAAATGTTTGTTTCAGTGCACATGCAATTTCACAACCATATAGATTGTAGACACACAACCAGCGAAACGTTTCGACAGGGCTATGCGATATACATACGATATCAAATTTGGAATGTTGCAAGTGCGCAAGAATGAGATTTCACTGCACAAATGTCGTGGTAGTTCTGTGCATTTGCACACCTCAGAGGGAACACTGGTCACCAGGGAGTCGGCACAAGTTGAGAGCGGCATCGAGCCTAAATCGCAATGTTTGGCTACTTTCCCTAAGTTAGGCTAATTTTCCTCCCATAAGAAAATTAAAATTTTTCAGAGACGCATATTGTCAAAAGCATTCTGTCATTTTCCCAATGTCGGAATGAGAACCAATGTGTTTTGCGAAGAGGCATTTGCAGATCACAAAGTGGAGGAATAATAAAATAAATTGTATACTACTGGAGGAGTTCCAAGCCAGATTTGACCGTTTCCAAGAGTTAAAACCATGCTTTGCATTCCTTGTAAATCCATTCAATGTTAATGTATCAGTGATGGCCGTTCAGTTGGCTGACCTTTTGTTACAAACCTGTCTGCTGTAGAAACAAAACTGACCGAAATGCAAGAAAATTTGGGTCAAAAAAACTTCAGTCAATGCCACTCTACACTTAATTTATAGTGACAGGTTCCAGAAAGTGAATACACAGAATTTAAAATACCAGTGTATAACTCATATTTGTGTATAGCACAACATATTGCTGTGATTTTTTTATCTCTGTAACGAAGTTCGTAAAATCAAACCATCTTTCAACCCTGAAAAATGCACTTGGGAGTAGTAATTCGCACAGCTTTAGCAACATACTGTCCAGGTTTTCGGGGACTAGAAAATCAAACAAAAACTTCAGACCATTACTGTATATCATTTAATGTAAAACTTGCATTCTTTACTGTATTTGTATTGACATTATAAACTAGTTTTGCGACTCGCTGGTGTTTTTGATTTTCTGCAAATGACTCTTCAATTGAACAAGTTTGCCCATCCCTAGTTCACACTATGTGTAAAGAATCATGAGTGAAAAAGAAGCATTGCTGCCAACAAAACACATTTTCTGCAATCAATGCTCCTCTAAAGGTGCGCAAATGCGCAGAAGCACCAGACCATTTGTGCAGTGAAATCTCATCTTGCGCACTTGCAACATTCCAAAACATTGGAAAAGCATGATAATAAGAAGCTATTTGAATTAAATGTGTAGTTTGTTCGTATTTTCATTAGATTTTACACTATTATAAAAATTCGTGAAGTTTGTAATTCATTTAGAACTCTGCTAACTCAAACTTAAAATACCCATGCTCATTAAAACAAACATTTGCTCAGTGTAAAGTTTTCTTACAAGGAAAACACTGTATGCAACTGTTGCCGTAACATTGGACATTTTCTTTTTTGTATATGTCAATTTGCGTTGCATCGCCAACAACAAGAAAAAGATAAACAAATGTCAACTTTGACCCACCCTGGAAAAATTTCTGCGGACGCCCATGGTCCTCACAAATTGTGAAGCAATACAACTACCCATGGACCATAATGCAATCAATTCCTAAATGTTTGCGGGTTGTATTCTTAAGCAAGAGGGTCCATGGACAGAGCTCAAGGTCATGAACAATTCCGCCATATTGACATTTCTGCATTTTGATAAATCTTGGCACAACTTCAAAGGGCCATTACGATGTGAAGTTCAACAGGGATAATAACATTGTCGACATTAGCAACTGGAAAGGTTCTAATCAAGAAGCAGTGTTTCTGGCTCTCCTGCACTATGGGTCATTCCATATCAAATGGAATGGGAAGTGCAACCCTATGTTTCAGAATTTCCTTGTTTTCATATAGTTTATTGCTTTTTGAAAATGATAACCAAAGAAAAAAATTATTTTTCCATATCTCATGCAGTTCTTGAGTTATGGCCTGTTGAAATTTTCACCACTAGGTGGAGATTTACCATGCGAGCACTCTTTTTTTGCTTATAGGCCAATGCAAATTTGCTTGTATCTTTATAAATACTCTACATAGATGCACAAAAATTGGTTTCTGGGTGTTTTGAAGGTCAAGGAATCTGAATCTACAGTCAAAACAGCAGAAAAACAACATTTTTGTGGAAAAAATAGAGGTTGAAAGTTTTGCAACAAATTTTTTTAGTTCGAAACTCAAATTGCGAGCTGTTGACGCAACACTGCAAACAAATTTTTTCGGATTTTGTAGCACTATGCTTGTACTGTCTATTGATATAGGTTTGGTAATTGTTTTTCAAGGTTTTTGAAAAAATTGACATTAATGTTTTATATATTTTATACAAAAAAACGTTTTGCTAAAAATTTACATTTCAATAATATTTCAAATGTTCACCATATTGAAACTATTGAACATTTTCTGACAAGTGAGGAGGATAAACAATTACATATACAGATCCCACATTACTGTCTAATAAAAATTGCTGTAGCATGCACCACAGATGTGTTTGATAGAAGTTCTAATTCTTCCCATTTTTCTCCTTTACCATTTCAATCACATTCAGTTTTACAAATGAAACAGTTTTAGTGAATAACACTCAAAATCACTTTCATGTCATTTTCATTAATGATGTATTTTCTTCCACGACTCACAGCTGGCTGTGGTGTTTCTTCTACACAGGCTCTTCTCCACAAGTAGGCTTTGCTGTAGAGTCACTCACGCTCCAAAATGTGTCTTCTCATTACGGCCATTGGAAAAGTTTACTTGGGGACCTAAATTAACTTTGACCTCACTCTGTAGTTAATCCACTTACATGATCCTGACAATCTACCACACTGAACCATACATGCTGTATAGCCAGTATCAACCACTGTTGCTGCCCGCCACTTGCCTTTCTTCAGTGAATACCTATTGCCTTCCAAATATTTGTGTTTTCTGTAAAGCTTTATTGTCTTTCACACGTTTTGGACTTTCTGTAAGTCCCCCTGTGCAGTATTGTTTCCTTATGAATTTGCCTTAATTCTGACTTTGCACATTGGTTAACTATCTCGTTAATCGCACAGCCTGTGATGAGACTACAGCCAGTGGCGATTCTAAGGGGAGGCCTGGGGGGGCCATGGCCCCCCCAGTTTTTTTCTTAATTTACCGTTCAAGTTCATTTGGTTGACATAGGTCCTATAACCATGCAAGATGACATTTATGTTGGCCCCCCGTACTTTTTCCTTGGCCCCGCAGTGGCCCTCCCACTTTTTTAATTCCAGAATCACCACTGACTACAGCGTGGTGTTATGTTCCACATTGCTTGAAACCTCTGAGGCATTTTATAAGTTTGAAAGTACAGACTGGCATGAAGTGAAAGTTGCATATAAATGCCATCAAGTATGAAGGCTGTTGACTATCACTATAAACGTAGTTATAGAACATATTTTTGATTCATGAAACAGATATATTATTATAGGTTTTTAACAGTTTACGCATGTGTTGCAATCAGAAAGCTTGAGCAGCATGTGCACAAAGCTTCACACTATGGCAGCAAGCAACAATAGAGATCATGCACCGCAATCACTCTGTGCGTACGCTAGTCATGATGTTCAATCATTCACACGTTAGTATCAGCAGAGAGTCCATGCTGCAATCACTCTATTATTGCTTGTTTGTACATGGGTGTCATTCTTCGCGCACATCCCATTCATGGTGAATCACACATTCAACGCAATGCCAACATAGAGGTTGCAACAACCCCTCCATTTTACAACGAACCACACTGATCCCACTTTCTTTTTGTGAAGACTGCACCTGGCATGACCTTCACATCCTGGTCACAGCACCATTTTGTTGCGATCGGAAAGCTCAAGCAGCATGTACGCAAAGCTTTACACTGTGGCAGCCAGCAACAATAAATCTCATACGCCACAATCACGCTGTGTATTCACTAGTCATCATATTCAATCGTTCACACCTTAGTATTTGCAAAGACGCCGCAATCACTATATTATTGCTTGCTCGTGCCACATATATATGGGTGTTACTCTTCGCACACATCCTGTTCGTGGCAGATCACACATTCAACGCAACGCCAACGGAGAGGTTGCAACAGATATATTATTATTATTATAGGTTTTTAATATTTTATCCATGTATGCCATGCACACTTGTAAATACCACAGGATCACTAAGATCGTTAAGATTGCTAATATCACTAAGGCTTCTAAGATCACCAAAATTACTAAGCTAAGATTGCCAAGATTACTAAGATCGCTAAAATAAAAGAGGAACATTAATTTGTACTGGATCCAATATAAAATGTTTTTTCAGGTTGGATCTGCACTGTAAATTTTTCACATAGCTAGGATCACAACCGTATTTGCCTAAATTCATGGACATAAACTGCTTTTAATTTTATTGTTGAAAACTGTGACTCGCTTACATTTTTAGACTGAAATTAGACTTGAAATTCACTTTTATATTTTCTTCACTAAATTGGATCTAGTACAATTTAATGATCATGTCTGATCTTAACGATCTTAGTAATCTTGGTTTTCTTGGCGATCTTAGTCATCTTGGTGATCTTAGTAATCTTGGCAAACTTAATGATCTTGGCGATCTTAGTGAACTTAGCAATCTTAAGTTAAAGTTAGTGATCTTAGGAATCTTAGTGATCTTAGCGATCATAGTGATCGTGTGGTATTTACTAAGTGTCCATATGCCATGAGTGTCAACGAAATTACTACGGTAAAATAACAGTTTCAGTAGTAGCATTTCAATAATTAGAATAAATATTTTGTTTCGTTTTACTGAATTTAAAGCAGGATTTTACGGTTAAAGCTTTACTTGATACATATTTTTATATGTTTGGCTAACACACATCGTCAACATATTGATGGTGATAAAATAATCACAAAAAAATATCGAAATGTTGAAACACCACAAACTACAAAGCACACAAGATTTTTGTTACTACACAAAAGCAATGAGATGCAAACACCAAACCAATGCACCAACAACGATTGCATTGCAGTTGGTCGCCATCATATTGGTGTTATATCAGCCTATATCTATGAGGAAAAGAAAGATTCGTAAAAAAAGCATCAGACATTTGAAGTCATCAAATGAAAAAGTTAGATAGATGAAGATGTGCAGCGTTAGCCTACTATAAAAAATCTATACAAATTGTTTCTCAACAAGACATCAAAGGTCCTAACGCAATGGCGAATCTGGTATGGGCGAACACTTTTTACATTTTCGGGTACATAATGCATGATTCAGTAGGTTTCAAACGCACTTCATACTCTTCCACTGACTATTAGCAAGCATACATACAGTTACATTCATTGGTATGGAACAGCAATAGGCACGAAATAGTTTTTTTGCTGCAGGAAAGCACTGATCAAAATTGCATCAAAAGCGATTTCATCATGACCATGTTAAGCAGGATTGGAGTCACCACAAATATTCAGAAGATGTTGCAGTCCATTAATACTGGGGCTAAACACACATATATCATCAGCAAACATACGATGGTTCACAACCATTAAAGGCCCCTATTTCCCACCACAGTCAAGTCATGAGTCACTGCATCCCTGATCCCACCCTAGCTCAGCTGAAAGAAGTTATTCATTTGATCAATAATAGGAAAGGAATGTTTTGTCAACACTGACAATTGGTATTTCAAAAAATGGCAACTTTTTCGCATAAAATATATTGCCAAAAGAAGTTGGCAAATTATTTTGAAAACAACGATTTTGGTAATATTTGCCAAATTTGGCACCATGATCTGAACACTAAGGTGAAGGTGGGCTTCCCGTGGAAAAATTAATCACGCGTGACTTGACCTGACACACATGATGAACTTGCCAGAGGTAACTATAACATCACAACAACCACACAATAACTTCCACATCACTCATGCTTCAATTCAACGTCGTAATTGTTAATACTGCAAAAGTTGCCAGCAAAATTGTCAGGACATGTTTCTGGTGATGAAAAATTATATGGCAGGTACCAAACTTCATCAAGTAGCAGGGTTTTCAGTTTACACGAGTCAGTGATAGAATGACTCGAGTCACGATTTTCGGTGACTCGGCTGGACTCGAGTCACGTTAAGAAAAAATGGTGACTCGACTCGAGTCACGTATTTTGTTGAATGACTCGAGTCACAATCAATGACTCGAGACTCAGATTAGAGTCATTTTTACAAAATCTCCAAACATATGATTGACAAACCCACTTCGTTTGCACAGAAAGAAATGAGTTTTTTTTTGTTTCGGTGGTGATCAATCTAGGCGCAAATTTTCTTTTTTGACTGTGTCTCCTAGTGGTAGTATGATACATTTTAAGTATCGAGTGTTCCACCTAACACGGAGGAAGAGATAAGACTGCTTTTCACTGAAGGACCAGCAGGGCATAATATATTAACCACATTATCGCGGTTTAATGTAGTATTTGCATGTTGCGATCATGGCAGTCGGCCTCATACACTTTCATTTTGAGTCTTTTCTAGATATGAAACGATTTATGTTTTTCAAATCAAAATCGAATCCAAGAATTATATATCAAATCCATAAACCCAAATCTTGTCAAAAGCGTGTCAGACAGTGGTTTTCAACCTTGTTTGTTCAATCGCCCGCCTACACGAACTTTGCATAAAAATCCCCCCCACATCTGACTTCAGTGTTGTTTAAAATATTATTTTATTTTGAAAATAATTCAATGCTAATGAAATAAAATTGTCATCCTTCTGGCACATCAAACTAACCAACAAAATGAATGCGATTGCATTTTTAGATAAAATGTTATTTATTCCAACAACTGCAAACAAGCCTCTGGCTTTTTATCCTTAATTTTTTTAAATAGGTTGAAAGTGGATCAGCTTAAGTCGTATGGAGTTTCCACCGGTCTCATTCATGTCAAAATGATTGTGGCATTTATTACGCATGTGCAGTACTTGGTTGAAACCTTGCTCAGAAATATGGGAAACTCCAGTAGGCCTAGTAAGTAGTAATAGCTAAACTTTTCAAACTTCCGCAAAACGTTCACCGCACTTGGACCAAAAATCTGACCATCCGTGGTGACGTTGATCCATGTTAATAAAATACGACAAGGGCTGCGTCATCGATTCGTAATTCGATGAAACGTTCCTGGTTGAGTGATCGCATTCGCTTATATTAGTTATCTGGCAAAAAGGCACTTCTCCCAGTCACTTTTCCATGCAATCCAACTTTCGGCTTATCTTCACAACAGCATGGCTTTTTAGCAAGCCTCGAAATACAGGTTGCGAAAATGATTTGTTAGAGTTCTTAATTTAGCGTAGATGGGGGTGGTTGGACTTACTCGCGAGTATAAGTTGCCCGTTGCGGGTCTACTGTGCTGGTACGCTATGCTCTGTCATTAGGCAGATGAACGCATGACAGCTATATCCACAAGCACAGCAAAACACTCGAACTGACTGAAAAACGCCCATAGGCTAAGCACGTTTTACAACTTAAGCCTAACTATAACTAACTTTAGTAGCAATTAATTGCTAAGCAAATCGTCTCGCAACAGTCATTTTTCACGTAATTTTTTAAATATATACTAAGTTTCATTGTTTTACTCAAGTTACACACCAAAGTTTAAGAAACACGTGATAACGGACTGTGGCGTGTTTTACACACGAAACAATGTTTTGGCAATGCTCTACTGACGATTGTATGAAGTCTTGTTTAAAGGCAATCGTGCTAATGATACGCATGCAGTTGGAGAGATTTGCGACAGTTCACAGCGAAAAATAGTACGACTAAACTTAATCGCAACTCTCAAAACCCTTTAAGTCCCGCGGCCACCAAAATTTTGGCGCACATTTGAAAAGCTTTAAAACCGCTTTAAAACTCTATTAACTCGCCAGCCGATTGGGCTAGAGAGCTGTTCAAACTATCCACGGATTCAACAAGTCTACTAGTTCCGATTTTAAAAAAATTATTTGGTTTGGGTGTAAGGTTTTCTCTTGGTGACGTCACAAAAAGGAATTTTTTTGAATTTTTGACCCATTTTAACTGGCCATGGGCGCCAATCCAATGAGCCATTTTTTTGGTCAAAATTGTTTTAGAAACTAGACGATCATCCGCGTCATCAGAGCCCTTGATTGACCTTCTAGCATCTCTGGAACCAGAGTTATGGCCCAAAAACCCCGTTGTGCACAAAAATAAAAAAACTGCAGAAAAAGCTTGAGTTTCCCACTGGCGGCTTGCACGCCCGGCGATAACACGCCAGGCACTTATGCTAGAGAGCTATTAAAACCCTCGAAATACTCGTGAAGTCTTGTAGTTTGCACTGAAAAAAACTTTTGAGATTTGGGTTTGGGGTTTTCGGTGGATGTCGTCAGGATTGGGGTATGTTTTACTGTTTTTTGGTTTTTCTTTTATGACGTCAGCGCCCGGACAATGAGTCGAAATTGTGACTCAAACTTTGGTTGGATTCTAGGCTGTGGTATGAATCTTTAGAGCCCTAGATCGACTTCCTGGCGTTTCTGGTGCCAAAGTTATGGCCAAAAGACCGGAAATCTTGTAGTAATCCCTAGGGAATTACTGGGGATTCCCCTAATAAATTTCCGGAAGTTTCGCCAAAACGTTTGAACCAGAAACGCTGGAAAGGCCATCAAACCATCTGAAAACTCGTACTGTAGCCTAGAATCCATTTAAATCCAGTAGAGCTTTGAACCACGCATTTGGCTCGATTGTTGAGCTCCCACGGGATGTTAACGTCATCCAATGTTTTGACATACCTGTTAAAACATCCTGTGGTTATTTAAACATGGCCAAAAGTGCCGATAAGGCACACTGAAATTTCTTTTTGCAGTCTAAACTACAAGTCTTCACCAGTCTTTAGAGGGCTTGAGCAGATCTATAGCCTATTGTAGCAGAACAATTACATTGTTCTCTACATGTCAAATAACTTAAAGTCACAACAACAGAACTTGAAAGACAAGCTTGAGACTAAAGTAGGAAAACTACCAAACAACTGCTAGATTGTGCAGTTACTGGAAGGCT
>JGI24021J15306_10013861_pt1 | contig 10027 bp, 8 predicted proteins | sample Ectturendosymbi1_FD_15306 | JGI IMG/M metagenome (IMG submission 15306) | reverse complement strand
TGTTATTTGGTTTAGTTCCGGCAGAGATGGAAGTCGGGGTTAAGTATCTTGAAATTTTGCAGGCCGAATTCGAGTCTGCATGCAAACATTCAGGGACACTACTAAGGGGACTGTTTAGTCGGCATGCCAAGTCCCTTCAACAATAACATTGTACCATTGTCGCATTTGACAGAGCTCCACGCAGCGTGTGATGCCGTTTGGCTTTCTGTAATTCGACGAGCTTTCTGTAATGTGGCCGTACACCTGCATGGTACTAATTTTCTACAGTACTCCCGCCATGTTCTTCTGTGATGCGACAATGTATATTCATGAAGATTCACCTGCACTTGAGCCACACTATTGTTGAAAGTCAGAATAAGTTTTTAAATCAGGCTTGGCAGCTACAGGCCACCATACGACGTCGACTTCTCGGCCAAAAAAAGAGTAACTTTGCTTTCTGGCCATCCCAATAGCGACACTCAGCTGCTTCATCTCGGAACCGTGTCTTTTACTCACGTTAAAGCGGCGCGGAATAAATGTTTAAATCTAAAAATTAAAGTAACATTTCTATTGAAATATCCGGTTTGTGCGATTAACCGTGCTATTTTTTCACGTTTGAATGGTTTAACCCAGTGGTTGCCTAAGTGGGGTAAATTACCTCCCGGGGTAATACGCGATTTTTTGGGGATATCGCGGAACCAAAATGTTGTTTTGTGTTATGAGCGATCACTGCCAAATATTAAGGGTAATAAGAAATAATCGCTACCTTGATAAGGGTAACGGTTCGAAAGCATTTGGGAACAACTGGTTTAACCAATTTGAAATTAGTCAGAGTAATCTGTATTCACTCTGCGAAGTAGTGTGCGGTTGCAAAGCTATGTAGAGTTAACAAAAAAACAAAGAATTTGCAAAGGTTCGCACAAGTCAAGAACAAGCAACCGCAACACATTAAGCATGCGGGCTATAGTGGGAACATGCATATCTGTGACTACCGGTAAATCTTGCGCAATGTCGCTTGAAAGAAGGCGTTTTTCATCTCATGTTGCAAAATAATGTTGCACCAAATATTGGCCAAAAATTGTCAAATTATCAGTGGCCTATAATTTTGGGTGCAGGGCTCTATGCAACCTTCCGTGGCGAGCGAGTGTTAGTACCCATCAGGTTCAATGCAACATTCCTAGCTGCAGGCCTTATTGTGAAAAAATATGTACCACTTTCTTGAACGATGCAGAAATTCTAACAACGAGTGGTTTCGTGCTTTGATGCAGTCAGATTGTTTATATTCGTCCTTATTGTTTGAACAAATGCAACCGCATTTCACTTTGTGACTGAGCGCTCGGACGTTGCAGTGTTTTTTCGTTTGAGGGTGTGTGCATGCCACAATACTTCCGTACTTTACCTGGCCTTGACCAGGGTTGGACTCAGTGTCCTACTCTGGATGTAGTGTTGTACCAAGTATTACGGGTTAGTGAACAATAGTGTTAGGAAAGTTTCTGTAACCCTGTTGTTCTACCTCCAAACTCGCTATGAATTTTTCTGTTGTGTCTGTTTTTAGCAATCTGCATTGTGCAAACTGTGTGTGTTTGTACTCTACGCACTCAGCAGGAGCAGGGTTTTGCTAAGGGAAATGTTAGGTACCCGGTATGGACCTGTAGGGTCTCGTTTTTCTCTGATTCCAGGGACCCGATTTTCAATTCTAGAGACCCAAATCGGGTCCCTAAAACGCCTTAACAAAACCCTGGACTTGGTGTTTGTTACAAACCTTAAAATAAGCAAATTCACCAAGAGATACATATGTTTTACAACTTACTGTGTAAAGGAGGCGTGAGCCAAAGGAAAGTTACTTTCGGGGGGCGTGATGGAGAAAATGTTAAGAACCACTGCTATAGACTCACTTATGCTTCTTTTCACAAAGTGTAAATGTACGTGGCTTACCACTATCAGCATGTCACTGTCTCGCTGCATTACGTGCCAAGATGTGTGCGTTCAACAGTCTCATACAGCAAAACCCCGGCTACCCCTAATACAAAGTGAACCCTTTGCAGATTTGTTACCATGTTAGTGTTACGCAATATAGACCAACAGTAGAACAATCCACTCGCCACTTTCGCAACCCGCCTCTGCAGTAAAAAGATCGGACATGAGTGAAATGCAAGCTCATCACTGCATGACACAACAACTGTGAACCTGACTCTTGTGCAGTGTGAGTTTCATACTGGCAAAAAAACTGTCATTGCAAGAATCAAATCAATTAAGATGCCGAGTTCAGGTTTTCCAGAAATATTTGGCTTTAACCCCTATTTCCAGGTGGAGGGAAATGTCCGTTTTCCCCCCTGCGGACGCCCATGCGATCATTTATTATTTTATATCAGGTTCCATAAACAAGGCCAGCTCATCTAATGAAACGAAGAAAGTCGGAGTGCAAAACTTACAAATGTTTCGGAGTCGGAGTCAAAAATTTCAGACTCCGTACAGCAGTTATTTTTAACACTATTGTTCACTAAGCTTTCGGCAACAAGGTCATTGTCCATAAGTAAGCACTCAAAAAGTCACAGAAGATGGGACTGCCTATAAAAATCATGCATAGCAAAAGCAGAAACTGTTTGTGAGTATATGTCAGTAAACCTTGGGTATGATTACAGTACATCCACAGCATGGCCCTGTGTCTTCAACATGAATGATGCTTGCCAGGTACTTTTCTGTGTTGGCAAATGTTCTTGATTGACAAAGATAAGCAAAACACTTCAGACTTTTGCTCTGAGGATTTGCCGCAAATAGCAAGAATTGCTCTGGTGGCAATTAAACCTTGAAGCGACAACATTTCTGTAACGTGTCGGCGTTGGAAACCGTTAATACCGATCGACAACATCGCAATATCTTCCTCACACTTTTGAGTGAAGTGACCTAAATGGAATGTTAATTTGTTCAAGATCGCTTTTGTCTTCTCACAAAGGAATCAAAGGAATGTTTAAATGCACTTCAAAACAATTTGGCTGTTTCAACTCAGTCAGAGATCTTTATGTTTAAAACATCTACTATTTTTGTATATGCACCAATTATGTATTCTGCTTTGTTTCGTGATTTTTTTTGTTAAAATAACATATGTTTTGAAATCGTTTGCATACTCAAACCATGAGAAGAAATCACCTAACTCTCAAAAGGTGCTCGACGACACAATTTGATCAACAGGTTTTTTTCTGTGTCCCACCGCTTTGACCGTCACCAGCATGAATCTTTTTGCGTTTGCGCCAATTAACTGAAATCAACTGAAAGCTGTGTTAAAAAAACATAACAATCAAAAAGTTATTTTAGGCATAAAAATGTGATACATCAAAAAAATTTTGATTCAACATTGAATTTGACATGAAAGTTAGTGATGAATACCTTTGTGCTTGTAGCTCTTTCCCAAGCATCCCTGTTTTTTGAAAGGCCAGGCATTCAGGTCTTAAAATATACTAGTTTAGTTATTTTGTGATTTTAAGTAGCCTGTGAATTGCTCCAACCGATGACAGTTGATAACTGAATTGCTAAGCAACTTGATGGGCTGCTCAACGCTCTCTCAACCCAACCAGCATTGAAACATCGGTGCCAATGTGTGGCTAAAAGTTGTAGGGTGAAAAAACTTTTCAGGGTGACTTCGCCCCAAATGTCTCCCTCGTAGGTACGTGCCTGGATCCTCCAACACATGAGCTGCCATTCCTTGTTTAGAAAAACTGTACCACAACAAACTTGTTTACGCATATGCTCATTGATTGCTTGGTGCTGAGGCAGNGTTTGATGTTTTGCTTTTCGGTTTTAACATCGATCTCGAGTTCGGTTTCCTGTTTTCACGTGTTGAATGATGCAAAATTGTTGTGCATGGGTGCGGCTGTGTTGATTTTTATCTCTGCAATATGATTTTAGATTTGGACTGTGTGTTTGCTCTGACTATGTTCTTTATGCTCTCTTTGCAATCTGCCGAGTTTTGTGCTACTTTGTGTTGCAGGGACACACCGCTGATTCAAGCTGGGTTGCTATCTCTGCAGTCTGCCATGCCGGTTTCTTGCTGATCTGAGCACAGCGATGATAAAAACCGGATCATTCAACAAAGTTCAATATGTGTGTCAACCTTCTCACGCAAGTTCAGTGGCGTAACTGACGGGGGCACAGGGGTGGATCTCCCCCTTGGCAAGCTAAATGTAAAAACCGGGCCCCGCCACCCACTTGCTTTATATTTCGGTTTCAATATTTTTTGGTTTTCAGCAGGTTGTTGTTTTTTTGCATTTTTCTTAGTATTTTCCAGTGATTTAGGGTTTTAGTATAGCCATCCACATCCGCATTCACCATCATTTTTAAAGTTTTTTTCTAAGTGTTGGCTAGTGAACCCTACAGTGGTCAGTGGGTCCCTTTCAGCTAAGTTTTCCTCCCCTGACTGAACCCTCTAGTTAACGCCACTGCGCAAGTCCTTACCGCACCTCCCAAAATCACTCAAATAGGTAGCTTTCCAATCTAAAGCTATGACAAGACTAAAGAACTGTCGATAGCTGCTCAGCTGACAACCTAGAAGTTTTCGGTGTTATCGGCGTCCATACGGAGATGTAGTGGGGCAGGAACGCGCAAGAACGTCGTTCCCACACTTTTTTCATAGATGTTTATTTTTACTGTAGTTTTATGTGTGTAGCTCCAGCCGTTGCATAAATGGCAAGCTATCTCTTGCGCAGCACCCAGAGAAACTGTGAATGTTTTCGTTTGTAGTGTAATGAAAGTGAATACTTCGATTTAAAAATTAATTTCAAGTGCCGTTAAAAATGGCTAGTTCTTTCGTGCGTTGCCACACTTCTTTTTTTAGCACTACACCTCTGCATTCACCCCTGCATTCACGTGAAGCGGTCGCACTAACACTTTAGTAAACATTTTATGCCAATCATCTTAAATCAACTGTGCAATAATCAATAAAGACAGCATATTGTACCCCAATCAATTTTCATCCACAATAAACTGTGGCGTTGGTAACGTCACCAACATTACAGGATCGTCGTGTGATGATATAGATTTATATAACCATTTACAGATTCGCTTCAAGTTCGTAGGTTTCTCATCTGCGTGTATTGGAACCACTGAGGGCAACAAGACAAGTTGCAATGAATAACTGAAAACTGCTGATAAAAGCTGATGTCAAGGAAAAAAGAGTTAAAAACGAGAGCTTACCTCAGATCTATTGTCTTTGTATTGTCAACGTCATAAAATTCGAACACTTGACGAAACGAGTTCATTTCTTCAGCAGAAAAGCCAGGAGACTTGTCCTGTTGCTGCTGCAGCAGCCTCCTGTTGCGACTGACAGCCCCACTCTTCCATCGACCGCTTCTACGACTACCACCTCCGGTCAGGTTGTTCGTTGGTCGTCTACCAACCGTCGATGATTCACTTAAACACATAAATGTTTCTACTAATTTTGAAAGTTGTTGTTGGAGACCTCTGCATTAGAAACTCCGACCAAGAGTTGGTTGAGTTTGTAATTGAACAAATATTTGCAACAATGAAATGTTGCACGCAAAAAACATTTCTGGAGCACTTGCGAACTTTCGTATTATATTCAAATCCTGGTATCAAATTTTAACTAAGTGTTGCCCATAATCTATTAGCGCCCCGCGGAAGCATTCTGGTAAAACCAGTGAGTACTATAAAATATAGTAATCACTGGTAAAATCTTCAAATCTCGAATTTCTTCCAAATCACACAAAACGTTGGTGTTGAGGCGAAACTGAAGGAAGAATTGCTTCTATTTCCATTAGAACAGGGATGGGGAACCCACTTTGCTATCACGGGCCGCATGGATTGCGGAATATCGCTGGCGGGCCGAGAAAATTAACAATTCTATCTTAAAATTCTATCTTTATCTTTCAAAGTAAAAGAAGGGAAGAAAACCATGCCAAGGAGAGAGAGAGACTTCTTTTGATTTACTATGTACGTGTCTGCCTATCATGGAGTTTCGTCGTGCTGCGGTGTTGTGTTCTAACTTGCGTAACGAAACATCTGATGCCGGCCATATCAAATGTTCTTGAGGGCCGCAGGTTCCCCACCCCTGCATTAGAAGGTACGGCCCTCCACTAAACGTGTCATTCTCAAAGTGGCCCCCGAGCCAAATTAATTGCCCGCCCCTGATCTAATGCTGAGTTCAGTGAGTGGGTGGGAATATGTTGATTTGTGTTTCTTGCCTCAGTTGAAACATATATTCAGAAACAAGGCAGATAACTCTATACTCTGCTGATAACTCTATACTCTGCTGCAAACAAACAGCGAGGTACCATCTCTCAGTGTTTAACTGCGGTAAAAAATACCCTGTTTCGTGCTTGTTGAATTTCAACGTATGCTTGCCAATTGCGCAATGGCTGGAAGCAAAACTGTTCGCATCTAAGCAGTTCTGTTTTCCAGTCTTGTTTGAAACGGTTGCGCACACCCTTTATAATAACGCCCAAAGAAATTTTGCAATAGATTCCTAAAAACACAAGTGATCGTCATTACCAGACTACCTCTTTCGTCGAGATATTTTAAAAGCATGCCGATTACATTTGAACAGCAGGTCAGTCGCCAAACCAAGTCTCTTGGAGTGGAGTTTAACCTGTTCTGGGTACTTAAGTTTGAAGAAAAGCACAGGACGTGAAATATTTTTTGCATCGTTTTAACAACCTGCACGAAACGCATTATTTATTTTAGTACAAAAGCACATACTACTGATCGCACAAAACGTTGCTGCAAGACGAAGCTCCAATATCATTAAAAAATACATACTGCAACAGATGATGCAAATATTGATCTCCGCTCTTGAAGAGATGAGGATTTACCAAATGTGTGTTAGCGTAATATCGATGAACACGATTCTTGGCTTTTAAGAGCAGATAGTGATTCATAAATATTTTTAAAAAATGTTCATCATCCGGTTGGTGTTTTTGGACTTTTGCCCCAAAATTTGTTAAAATATGAGCCGCCTCAAGACTGTGACACGTGATGTCAGCTTCTTGCGAAGTGACTCGAGGTGTCGGCGATACGTGAGCGACCTGTCCAACGTTACTCCGAGGTATTTGGGCTCGGAGCAGAAGAGCAGGGTTTCATTGTTGAAGTTGACTTTCAGCTCACGCTTAGTGTCCTTGATGTTGGTGTGGAAGACTGCCGACATCGTTTCTGTGGCGCTGAGCTTTAGCTTCTAGTTCTGTAGGTATTTGCCTAAGGTCGCCATGTCTTTGCTGAGCACTTCTTCCACTGCTCGCCAGTCTCCATCAGCATGCATAAATGCCAGATTTTCAGTGTATGCATACTTTCTGGAGACGGTGGTTGGCAAGTCAGAAAAGAAGATATTGAAAAGAAGAGCTGCTGAGACGGATCCCTGTGGGACGCCGTTCTTGAGGCGTCGCAACCTGCTTCGTTTGTTGCTGCCGGTGGTAAGGATGAAGCTGCGATTACCAATCACCTGCATGATCGCACAGACCATGTGCTAGTCAGGCAGAAATCGCAGTAAGTTGCAGGTGAGGCCGCGATGCCATACAGTGTCGTGGGCTGCTGTGAGATCGACAAACACAGCTCCGGCCTTCTTCTTAGTCGAGAGGCTAGCCTCTATGTCTTGCGGTAAGCAAGGTGACCTGATCTACGGTAGACCTCCCGTGTCGAAAGCTCGCCTGTTCCTGTGGAAGCAGTGGATCGAAGATTGGTTTGACACGAGCGTAGATGAGTCTCTCGAGGATCTTGAACGAGACACACAGTAGAGAGATACAGAGCGATATCTGTTTGGTTCCTTCCATACAGGGTTTCTTAACCTGGAGTGCTAGCACCCCCAGGGAGTGCTGAAATCAATTTCAGGGGGTGCTGGGGAAGGTCACATATGTGGCGGTAAAAGGAATACGTTTGTCTTTACTTTATCCTTATAGTAACCAGGCCAGGTATTAGCCAATGGTAGGGGGTGCTGAACTGCTTAAGCGTGACCAAAAGGGGTGCTGAGGTAGAAAAAGGTTAAGAAACGCTGCTCCAATAGCTTATTCAGCTTAAGGATCGCAGCTACTAGTGCTCTTCTCTAGATTCTGGGAATTTTGAGTTGGCAAATTTTGAGGTTCCTGGGAATTTTGAGGTGACTGAGAAAAGGGAGACAAATCGTAGATCATTGCAAAAGAGGTTTACTGAAGTAAACGAAAGTAATGTAACTCAGTTGTTATAGTCTTTGAGTTGGTTTTCTATCTGAATCTGCTAAGAACACAATCCAGGCAATTCGGAAAAGTGGAAGAAATACACGACGGACTAAAAAACGAAGTCATAAACAATAAATACCAGTTTCGATGAACACCAAAGTCTTCTTCTGCTTATAAAAACGGGTTCGGTTCCACAAAGTCAAGGAACTTGACTTCGAATGAAGCAGTCCAGTTTCAATATTCTGAGTTGTGGTCATGGTCAATCATGCACGACCAGGCAAACCCGTCCTCCTATCACAGTTTTCCCGGTCCGGTCTGGGCCAGCGCAGCATTTGAATATCGCATGGGGCCGAGGAAGAACAGTTTCTTAGATTTTATTAACATTTGTTTTAAATTTATCTTCGACGACTTAACCAAGACGCATGGGCGGATCCAGGAGGGAGGCGATTGGGCCGATCGCCACCCCTAAAACCTAAAAAAGTAACTTTATTCACCATGATTTTTTACAATTCGGAAAACAACATTCGCGACGTACGGCCCATTTTGTCGCGTTTTGTCAGAGCAGTTTTGTAAAGTATACTTCATCTCTCTTACAGTAGCGAAGCAGTTATGAGACTTGACTACCAATTATTATTGAAATCGCCCCCTCTAGATTTACTGGCTGGATCTGCCCCCACCAACACGGTATTCGGCGTTGCAAACTACAGCCTGCAGTTTGTGTTTACCTAATTGCAAAGTATTTTATTCGGAATTTCTGCTACATCTAAACCAACTTTTCCCAAGGTCGGTTCCGCGGAACTCTAGGGTTCCATGGACAAATCTAAAGGGTTGCGCGAGCTATACTTTCCAGTTTTAAGCAAAAACTGCTGATATGTCCTTTGACCCTTTGGGCGTGTCGCAGCCAGTGATGGATTTACGCGTAGCCCAAATAGGCCATAACCTAGGGCCCCGCGTTTTGGGGGACCCCGTGCAACTCTTTCCAATGACGACTTAATATCAACTAAAAATTTGCTAAACTGCGCAGAGGCATAACTTCGTATTTTACCTTGAAACGAGTGGAAATGCAAATGTCTACTCTAGACTCTTATCAGTACAGTAGCCACATGACAATATTGTGCATCTGAGCGTGATACAGATTCAGGTCGTCTGTAGGAAAGCGGTTACAAAAAAAGAATGGAAAAGAAAAAAACGGTACTTAATTGATGTTCAACTTTCCACTGACAAAAAGCTCTCAACAACGGAAGACCGCCAGACACTGCAAAACTTCGATGAAAAGCAATACTGTCAGTATTGGATACTACGTTTGGTTGTTTTTACTAGATTTCTTCAAAACGGCATAAGCCCAGTGTTCACTGAATTGATCGTGTTTGTTTGGTTCATACAATACGTGGTTGCTATTACTATATAAAAAGGAGTTTACGTACAGGTAATCAGATCGACAGCTAGACGACATTTTTGAGGGCGGCGAAACGGTCCCGCATGAAAATGTATATATCCCTGAAAAATAAACCTACAAAAAACGCGAGAAATTTAACGAAGAGAACTTCTGAACTACACGAAAGAGCTATAAATTCCAAGAAAAGGTGACAGTGACATTTGTTCCTTAGAAGAATGTATAATTTCTGTTGAAGATCTAAGGCAACTGTAGTACCAAAGCCGGCACAACAAAAGGTATACTTTTGAAGGGGCACTACACATAAGAGGAGCATACTTTCACGCTTTTCAGACAAACGATCAAATAGGTCACATCTGCGTGAGGCCCCAAAAGCTATAATGGCCTAGGGCAGGGGTGGGCAAATAGCGGCCCGCGGGCCAAATGTGGCCCGCCAAAGCGTTTTCAGTGGCCCGCAGAAGCATTCAAGAAAATCTTCAAATCTAAAATTTCCTCCAACTTC
>JGI24021J15306_10013860_pt1 | contig 10027 bp, 6 predicted proteins | sample Ectturendosymbi1_FD_15306 | JGI IMG/M metagenome (IMG submission 15306) | reverse complement strand
CTTTGGATCCCCCCCTGCCTGGGATGCCCGGGGCCAGTGCCACGTTCTCTCCCCCTCTGCCCGCCATTGCATAGATTTAAGCCGTGCCATATTGATAACTCAGGGCCCGCAAATATAAACATTGTATGCTTTTGCTCACCGTCAGCAGTGCCAGATTAAATGAACGTGAGGCCCCCGGTAAAGCCGTGACCGCGAGGCCCCCAAAACGCTTAGCGCAACTGCGCACCGTTTCACACGCCCTCGTTTCAACTTTGGAGAAGCACCGGTTAAAAACGTCAAACCTGATATGACTTGGCAGACTACAGTTTAGAGACAATTAGGGGTGACCATGTATGGCGGTTCGTATGTGGTTAATTTGTTCAAACAGAAAGTTGTACCACAAAAAACGATCTTTTTGCTACCGTAACACGACACAGCAATCTTTTTCGTCATAGACTCTCTGACCATCTTAACTGCACAAATCGTCCATTCACATTTGTAGTGAGGAAGGATGTGTCTACACTTTCTCGCAGATCAAAACGTATACCATTTAGAAAAAAAGTTCTCAAGGAAATATCACGCAAAAGAAACTTGAACCGTACTACCTGACTGAAGTTGTGCAATGGGAGCTTTTCAATAGTTAAACCTAGTTAACTGTTCCGTGATCTAGTGAACAACAGCGCTTTGTATGATTGAAGACTGACACCCTCACAATCACGACAAGCACTTCGCAACTATTTGTGGCGTCAGCGCATTATACGGCAATTGCAAAGACGTTAACTGCGAAGAGTAGGCTACTTAGTAACACACTTACTGAAGTGACCCTGGTCTCTGTCATTGTGTGCTTTCTGAAAAGAAGTCAGCTACGAAAAGTTTCATGACGCCACATTTTTTGCACACGAAATCGTTGATCGTCTCCAGGTCCGTATCTCCAAGAATCTCATGCTCCAATGCCCATTAGAAACAGCATGCTCAGTTTTTCTTGTGAGAATACGTCTTTATCGTTAAGGTTCAGTTCTGACTTCTCAGTGAGCATTAAGTGCAAAGCTTTTATTTGCTGTGGCGAGTTTTCGTAATTCATCTGCTCAGTTTTCTACGCCTGCGTGGTGTTCTAACTTTAGCAAGTTGTCCGATAGTCTTGTCAACATACAATATAGGCTAGTTCTACCTGTACTTCTCATTGCTTGACACAGTTTTGCGAGAGTGTCTAACTTTCTTCTTTTTTTCACGGCTCATGTTGTTCTGGCCGTTGATTATTTTTTAAATTATGACTTATTTGTAAAAAGTGCTCGAAAAAATGGAAAATATGCAGTTTATGAAACTAAAAACTATTTCTGATAGCCGAAGTGTAGAAAATATTTCAGACAAAAAATTGACAGGTGAGGTTCAACCAGCACACACTAATAGGGTAGAAAGGGTAATGCGTTTTGTGAACGTCCATTTGCATTGCATCGTCAGCAATCTGAAAAGGATAAGCAAAACTTCGACGTTGCGCCCTTTAGAAAAATTTATGCGGACGCCCCTGGATGCACTGATTTCGACCTATTTCTTGGCTCACAAAGCGTGGTACACTTTGGTTCAATTCTTTTAAGACACTCAAAAACGATAAATGCCAAAGTTCTAAGTTTCCTTTTACCCAATATAATAAACGCAGTAATCAAAAAACTCTGCGATTTTGACGCGCAGTGAACAACCTAAAAACATGAGAAACCAGTAAAGGAGAATTTTGATATTCAAGCGCGAGGCCCCGGGCAACCCCGGTTCGCCTAATGGTTAATCTGGCCATGACCCTGAGGCAATAAAAAATTAGGAAATATTGGGCGAATCACGTGGTGCAAGTCGGTTATCCTCTCTGGGCGCAACTTCATGGTACTTGATTTGCGTCGGGGACCAGCACGTTGTGCAAAATTATGCCGTGGTCTAGCCTCGTATTTTTTTAAGACATAAAAGTGGATGAACTTTGAGTAGACAATTAGAGTTGTTTGAATAAAAAGTGACAAAGACTTTTTCGTGTTGGTTTGCTTCATTTTTTCTTACAAACACTTTGAAAGTTTGGGCCAAGTTGGTTTTCTGCATTTGTTTTTGTTTGATTTGTCAGAATTGTCGCTTCGGCTTCTACTGTTATTTTTGTAGCTATGGACCTGTATTTGGGATGCTGCGGTTGATTTTGATTGTACGTGTGACCTCTTTGTGACGCAACATACTTGCACCAATCAGGCAAACGCCTGCTGCAACAACTGTCTTAAAATCAACAATCTANAAACGTGAGGACGGANGATTTTGAATACGAAACGTTTCAAAAGACAAAATATGTGTTATGATCATGGGGGCAATTCCGTGGGCGACAGGGGGAACGCGTCTCCCACTTTTTCAGACAGTGGGGATATAATATGCTATGTCCCCCCACATTTTTCTCTTTAGGTTTCGTAATATATTGGTTTTACATCAAGTTGTTCCCCTCACATTGTACAAAAAATTTGCGGTCATGAACAATACCAGAAGGTCGAACGTGCCTATTTGTCCTTGCTGGATCGTATCGCAATCGTATGAGATTATTCTTAACAAAAAAGTATAATGTAGCAAAAAAACTTTGGTCAAATAACTGTGTTCATCATACCTGAAAAGCAATTGAAAATCGTTAAGGGTCCCAGAACAAACATTAACCCAGGTCGAAGTTCCCAGATAAAACGATGAAGTATCAGCGGAGAAATGAGGCCTGAGCTTAAAATCATCCCCTGAGCAGTCGCCGAAATGTTATCCACTCGTAACTGCCAGCGAAGGTGTTTATTTGCTCACAAAGCGAGCAAAGCAGATCCCAGCCGGCTGAGTTCTGCTTTAATTTTTCTGCGACGATTGAAATATGCAAGCGCATCTAATTTTCACAGCTGAAAGCAGGCAAATTCCCCAGAAGCTTGCCCCCAGGCTAAAGTTTGTTTGTAGTCTTCGATTCGTTGAGGGAATCCCTGCCACTACTGTTTTCTACGAATGTTGACATTTACTGAAAGAACTATGAAACAAGAAAAGGGAGAACTGACGAACTGCCCCACCGACTAAAAAAACATGTTTGGAACAAGGAATAACTAGAAATTGGCTTCATTGTACGCTTCCAATGTATAGTTTGTTTGTAGCTAAAAAATGTTTTTCAGTTAAGCTAATTGTTCTTTTTGTTCTTACTTTTACAGGACTGATGATGCGTTTAAAAACGCGGAAGTAGTTTCCCCGTCAATAAACTGAGACTGATTTATTCCGCCATCTTTGTGGCCTACAACTATGAACAATTTTGCAGAGCTGAAGAAGATAACCAATTTTGCAGAGCTGAAGAAGATAACCAGTAGAATTTACTCAAACTGTTCGAAGTATTCCTCTCTTTTTTTCAAGTCCTTCAAATGTCGTTGCTATTCGTTTTGTTTCATTAAAAAAATTGCATTTAACTGTACAAGTGTGCTGCTTATTTTAATTTTTACTTCATAGTGCATTTTGCAAAGGAAGAGTAAAGATCGGGATTTTGGTGGGCTTTATAGTTTTTATAAGTGAGCTTTCAAAACCCGGGCAATTTTTTGGTTGGTCCAATTACATCAACACAGAAGATAATTATGGATGTTTAATTGAATTTGTGAGCCAAATTACAAAACTGTCCTAACAACTGTCCTATTTTATTTTATGATGCATCATTAGTTTCCCGTTTCGTCGCACACCTGTGCTTGCAATATGTGCTTCGTTTCGAGCTTCGTCATTAATTGGCAGTTCAGGCGGATTGATCATAATACGTCTCACACAAGCCCGTGTCTGTTCTTTTTCCTTAGTAATTGTACATATAACAGCCACATATTTAAAAAAAGGAAAATTTTCTTGCGTACTTTATGCGCATCCTCAATTCTTGTGTAGTTTACAAGTTTCAAACTGTCAGCCCTGGGTGTCCTCCGTCGCAGCCGCATGCCTTTTGATTGGCTGCTATTCGACGAGACATTCACCCAGCCTTGTATGTTTGAAGTTGTGAACTGCGCTGAAGTAGTACTGAGCATGGGCGTCCGCAGAGGTTTTTCCAGTTGGAGGGAAATGTCGACATTTTGCTTATTTTTTTCAGATTGTTGGCGATGCAACGCAAATGGACGTACACAAAAAGAAAATGTCCAATGTTACGGCAACAGTTGCAAACAGTGTTTTCCTTGTGAGAAAACGTTACACTGAGCAAACGTTTGTTTTAGTGAGCATGGATATTTTAACGACTGAGTTAGCAGAGTTCTAAAGGAATTACAAACTGTGAGAATTTTTAGATTGAGTGCAAAATCTTATGAAAATGCGAACAAAGTACCATTTAATTCAAATAGCTTCTCCTTGTTTTCGTGCTTTTCCAATGTTTTGGAATGTTGAAAATTACGCGAGATGATATTTTGCGCAAATGGTCTGGTGGTACTGCGCATGCGCAAATGGTCTGGTGGTACTGCGCATGCGCGCACCTTCAGAAGGAGCACTGGTTGCAAAAAATGCGCTTTGTTGGCAGCAATGCTTCTTTTACACCCAGGTTTCTTTATACATAGCATAAGCCAGGGGTGGGCAAACTTGTTCAATGGAAGAGTCATTTGCAGAAAACCAAAAACACCAGCGAGCCGCAAAACCAATTAGTAGTATCAACACAAATACGGTAAAGAATGCAAGTTTTACATTAAATGATGCACAGTAATTGTCAATATTAAGTTTTTGTTTGATTTTCTAGTCCCCAAAATTTGGACATTACGTTGTTAAAGCTGTGTGAATTAATTCTCCCAAGTGTTCATTTTTCAGGGTTGCACGATGGTTTGATTTTACGAACTTCATTACAGAGAAACAAATTCACAGCAATGTGTTGTGCTATACACAGAAATGAGTTGTAAACTGGTCGTTTAAATTTTGGGCATTTACCTGTCGCCCGAAATTAAGTGTAGAGTGGCACTGACTAAAATTTTTTTAGAGCCCGATTTTCTTGCATTTCGGTCAATTTTATTTTTACAGCAGTCACGTTTGTGTCACCCGGTTGGTGAACTGGACAGCCATCACCGATTACATTAAAACCGAATGGATTTACAGTGGCGGATCCAGGGGGGTGAGGGTTGGGGCAATTGACCCCCCTAAAACCTGCGAAAGTAACTTTGTTCTCCATGATCTTGTACAATTCGGAAAACATTCGCGATGTAAGGTCATTTGGCCGTCTATTGTTTTGTCAAAACAGTGTTGTAAAGAATACTTTATCTCTCTTACAGGAGCCTAGTGAACCCGTAATGAGACTTGACTGCCAAATATTATTGAAATCGCCCCCCTCCCCTAACCTTACTGGCTGGATCCGTCCCTGATTTACAAGGAATACAAAGCAATGTTTTTAACTCTTGGAAATGGTCGCATCTGGCTTGAAACTCCTCCAGTAGTGCTCCAATTTATTTTAGTGTTCTTCCACTTTCTGGTCGGCAAATGCCTCTTCAGGAAAAAAATTCTGACTTTGGCAAAATGGCAGAATGTTTTTAACAAATATGTCGCTTTGAAAAATTTTAGTTTTCTTCTGGGAACTTCAGTAGCCTAACGTGCGATTTAGATTCACTGTCGTTGTTATAAAATCGTGCAGACTCCCTGCTGACTAATTTCACGAACTTGTGTAAACACATTGATAAATGAAAAAAACGTTAAATATGAGGCAATTTGAAATATTGTTATACATCTAGAAGAGCCACACAAAGTATGTCGGCGAGCAACAAAATATGCTGGCGCGCCGCAGTTCGCCCACCATTGCTATAAACCAACGTGGCTTACCACTATAAGCAGTCACTGATCAATGATCACTGTCTCGCTCGCTGCATTATCTGTCAGCTTGTCTGCGTTCAATAGTTACAAGTGGCAAAGAAGCGGATTAAGTGAACTGCAAGCTCATCACTGCATATTACTAGAACAGTGAACCTGACTCAAGTGCAGTGTGAGTGTCTGATCGTCAAACAAACTGTCATTGCATGAATTAACCCAACTAATCAGAATTAAACTGCTGATTTCACGTTTTCTCGAAATTTTTGCCTCAGTCCCAATTTCCAGGGGGGCAAATGCCCGTTTTGCCCCCCCTGCCTACGTCCACGGCACTGAGTGTGTTCTACTCCCCTGTTTAACGCGTTGCCAGATATTTTTACAGTTATGGATTCCTCTGTCTTAGGATACCGCTAATAATTTACGTTCATTACAGTGGCAAGTTGTAGCCTACAACAACGAGTAAGGAGAGTGCGTGTAGAATAATATGCACATGGACGTCGGATAATTGAGGCATGGCCGGGGCATTTATCCCTCTATTCTTCTAAAAGGGGGGCAACGAGGGCAGAAGTGCCTTTTCACCATAGGTGTAGGAGCAGGCAAATTTTTGTGGGTGAGAAGAATTTTTGCCTGATTTTCCCCAAACTTGCTCGAAAAGTTTTTGTACAACTTTTGCTTGCAAATTTTCTCCCACAAAGAGTGTGACCTCGAAAAAAGGTCCTTATGTGTTTTTATGCAAATCTTGGGCGCCGTTTTTTGAAGTTAATCAACGTTGATTGCTATTTTTACCCGGATTTTCAGGGCTTTTGCTCAGATTTTCAGCAAATCAAAACTTTTGGGGGTGCGCTTGCAACCCCTGCAACCCCACCTCCAACGCCATTGCTTCTCATAACAGTATCATAAGTAATTTCGTAGTTTGTCAAGATCGACTTGAAACAAATTTACTGCAGCTTTTCGGACGCCCAGAAAATTCAGAATGATTTTCTATAATTCCCATTATTATTTTTGAGGTCAGCATTGTTGATCAACAGAAACAAACATAATTGGCAACAGTCTTTTTGTTTTTTTATAAGTTTCCATTGCCCTCAACTGTTTTACTGCTCCCCGTGCCCTACCGCTACTCCGGCGTCACTAAATATGCATGTTGTGTCAATAACTTCGCCAAAACGTTGGTTGCAAACTTGAATAGGATGTCATACTGTGACGTCACAAACAGTGCAATGGCTAACCCAGACCAGATGTTTGCGGAAGGCAGTTATAGAGGATGATGCTAAAATAAGTCTTTTCGAATATCCCGGATTCTCTCTTGCAATTCTCTTCATTGGATTCACCTTGGAAACAGGGCGTACCGAGGTTAGATGGCGCCCGGAGCAAGGAAAGGGGCATTGTGCTCCCCTTTCCCCCTCGTTGCTTCCCTGCATTCCTGCACTGTTTCTGCAATTCTTTCTTGACATTTTGCTGAAGCAACAGTCTCGATCTCATTAATATTTTATGTAGCAGGTCATCCTGGCATTTTTATTTTATCATGGGCTACGCCTACGTTTCTGCCATCATACAGCTCGTTACTTTGAGACTTACTTTGGTCTTGCACAGTTGTCAAGAAGTTGTGACAACCTTGTAGACTGTTCCTTTGTTGGTTTGGTTCCGGGACAAGACTAGAACCTGTTTCCTGCGAATTCTCCACAGTATTGCTTGCAAATATACCGTCTGGATTTTATCGTCGGATTTTTTCGAAACCGCTTGAGCAACAACAAAACAAGCTCCAGCTTTACAGCCAGCTGTTTGAGGAATCTCCTGCCTGAGTTAAATTACGGCAGAGACTGAGCCCCGAGTTAACGCTAAATTTTCTAGACTTTTCTACTGCCCTTTACTGTCCGTTGAAGCCACATGATCGTCTGAGACAAAGACTATCCGAAGCGGAGAGTATCGTTTTCAATCAGAGTATTGAATAGCCGTTAGCGATCGGAGTTAGCAGCTCTGTAACCGATCTAGTGGAGGAATGCTTATTTGGCTTTATTAATTTAACCTTGCTAATTGTTCCTAACAACAACACGCAGTATTTCTATTTTGTTTCGTTGTTAACTTTCACTAGTAACCTTTTTATACTGGTGTGCGCAGGAATGATGATGTGTTCCACACGAAACCAGTTTGCTTGTGCAAATAAATTGCGATTGATTCGCTTGGTGCCGGCCACTCCCAGGGAGGGACTTGGGGATCGCGGGGCCAAGGCCATCTTATTTTTTGGGGCCCCAGGCAGATTTGACCTACAGTATTTAGTCGCTTGTTTTAAAAGCGTGAAAGTACGTCCCTCTTACGTGCAATGCCCCCTCAAAATTTCATCTTTTGTGGTGCCACTTCGGTTCTACGATTGCCTTAGCTTAGATATTCAACAGAAATTAAAGCGTTTCCTACATTCTTTAAACATTTCAATACGATTGCGGACTGGTTAAACAGTTGACCTATTTTTCCAGATATCATTGCCATTAGTGAAACAAAACTTTTTGGTGATAAGTCTACCATGGTTAATATCAAAGGCTGTAGCTTGATTCATAAAAATTCCTCACTAACGCTGGTGGTGCGGGGTTGCACATAAAATCCGAGTTAATGTTTCGAGAACGCCCGGATTTAAATCTTAATGATGATAACGTTGAAGATCTGTGGGTTGAATTATTCTCACCGTTTCAAAGACTCTACAATAGTAGGCACCATATACTTCCATTCGAACAACAGTATTAATGAGTTCACAGTGGCAGTATACTACATACGTTTGACGTAAAATTACATGCAAAAGATGTGCCACATGCAAACACTCGTCATCACTGTCAACGAAAGAAGAGAAAACATGATGCTAAAAATGGTACAGATTGTGGTTGTGAAAAAATCACAATATAATTGTATTTTCGTTTATTTACATGATGCGTTGGGGTCGTGATAATTTTTTAAACAGAGCTTTCCCTTTTCTGCATGAAGACGAACGTCATATTTGACTAGTGTTTCCAATTCGGAGCAGAATTTTNAAACCCGGGTTTCGGGTAGCTGAGAAAAAAAAAACGGAAATCCCGGTTTTTTTCAGGTTTTGAAATGAATGCGATTTTGAGCGATTAAACTAAATATCATTGTGGAATTACTACTGTTGGTCCCTGCGCAATTCATTAGCGAATTAGTAATAAGTTAAGCACAGTTTTTCAATGATGTTTATAATACTCGCATGACAATCAAGGCACACTTTCATGATTCAGTCTGTTTCTGATTTTTATGACAAATAGTCCCGTGGCTGAAAAAGCCCTCTCTGGTCCCACTGGTTTGGGCTTGATTGTATTGAGGCATGGAACAATTTTTTCACGGTTGTTGGACCTCTTCTTTGTAGCCTCAAAAAGACTCATTTCCTTTTTCACAATCTGTGATCGGATCTCTTCCTGTGCCCGAATAGTTTTTTGGTCTTCACTCTCAAGGATTACATGGATTCTGTCCTTTGATTTCAAATGGTTTGCGCTTGAACCACCTGCGTTTGTTTCACGGAGCACAAATTGCACTTTGGTGCTGGTTGCGCTTGTTTTTTATAAGAAATGGCTCTAAACTTTGGATTTTCTTTGATTACTAACGTCTTCAAACTGAATACATATGATTAAAAATCTACTTAAAGTCGCTTCTAAAGAAAAGCCAAATATTCTGTGAAAAGTTATTGCAAACTGAAAAGGAACCAATCGATTTTGCAAAGAATCACAGCTTGTATATGAACTAACACATAACAGCTTATAAATGAACTAACTAGTAACTACGGAACTACGGCATACCTTTGATGAACTACCTCACGTGGTAGTTATTCAATTAGGTTAGCGAAAAGACTAAAGTTCGCGTAGAACCTTATTATGTGCAAAATGACGTCACGATCCGTCTAAACAGGACAACTGAACGAAAATATAAACGGACCAACAACGAACGCACGATGGTCACAGAGCAAAACCCGCACCTCGTCCCTCATGATAACAGTTGAATGTAACGTGCTAATTTGGCCATTACATGCGCCAATCTGCAACTTCAGTGATATCAGAATTACTAATATTTGAATACAACAGCAATTCCAGGCTTTTAAAAATACCCGGGTTTGGTAGTTGAAAAAAAACGGGTTTCGGGTTGTAGAAAATAGCCAAAAACTACTAACCTAGAATATACTAAATGCTTCTTACACTACTTGAAGGGAGATTTTCCCCCTTCTGCTCGTGTTACATTGTTTAGTTTAATTGTCTGATGGAAAAGTAATTTATAGAAGTCGCCAGATAGAATTGGC
>JGI24021J15306_10013859_pt1 | contig 10028 bp, 6 predicted proteins | sample Ectturendosymbi1_FD_15306 | JGI IMG/M metagenome (IMG submission 15306) | reverse complement strand
GTAATTTGAAATAAATAGCTTTTTAATCAAAGTCACAATTGAAATTTTCATGGGTACACATCTTTTTGGGTCACCCTGTAGAAATGTTATTTTCGTTTGTGGACTAAACACTTACTCCGTGCCGCTTAGTGTGAGTGAAAGATACGATTCCGAGTTTAAGCAGCTGGGTGTCGCCATTGAGAAGGCAAAAAAACAAAGTCACTATCTTCCTTTGGCCGAAAGGTCGACATTGTGTGGTGGCCTATAGCTGCCAAGCCGCTTAAACCTAGTGTCACATTCAACAAGTGTGTGGCTCAAGTGCAGCTGAATTGTCATAAATATACATCGTCGCATCACAGAAGAACCTGGCGGCAGTACTGTAGAAAATTAGTATCATCAAGGGCGTAACGAGGTTAGACGGCGCCCTGGGCAAGAAGCAAGTTTAGCGCTTCCATGTTCGAACGTGAGGTCTTTCGCAAGGAAATTTACTGCATTGAAGGAAGTACTTGTGAAATTGTTCAGACTTTTCGGCGCCCCCAGCAGACATTTGGCGCCCCCTGCAGTGATTCCGCGCCCACATAATGATCCAGCGCCCGGGGAATTATGCCCCCCGCCGTTACGGTCCCTGAGTATCATGCAGGTGTACGGCCACATTGCAGAAAGCTTGTCGAATTACAGATAGCCATAGCGGTATTCCACGCTGCGTGGAGCTTTGCAAAGTGTACGCACTCATGTTCATCCAGAACTAGGCGAGCCGCTCTGCGATGCAGCCGGCGACCTTGAAATTCTATGTGCACCATGCTGTTCTCAATGCGAGAAGGACACAGATGTTATTGTTAAAGGGACTTGGCATGTCGACTAAACAGTCCCCCTAGTAGCGGCCCTGAGATGCAGGCTCGAATTCGGCAGGAAAATTTTCAAAAAACTTAACCCTGACTTCCATCTCTGCCGGAACTAAACCAAATAACATGTAGCGACGTGAAATTCGCACTGTCGTAACGTTTGAAAGGTTCACATTCCCTTTCAAAAACTTTCCATGTTGTAAAGCATGGAAGGGCTCTCGCCCCACTGAAAATTTCTTCACGCCCCCTGAGGGGGCGTCTCCTCGGTTAAGAACCACTGCTCTGAAGAGTGTCAGCAATAAGATTTACCCTTTAAGCAACGCAAAGTTACAATAATGCCAGTGACTTTGTCCAGTCATAACTTACCAACCGATAGATCTAGAGAGCTGTTCAACCCTCTAAAGATGCGGAAAAGCTTCCAGTTTCGATTTTTTAAAAATTGGGAAGTTTTGGAATTGAGATTTTGTGGGTGACGTCACAAAAGGGGTCTTCTTCTTCTTTTAAGCCAGATCTTCTAACCACTGCTTGGCCGCGCTAGATCTAGGAGCAGGGGTTGAGCAGCCATTCGATTGTCTCATCGTCCAGAACCGTCAGGCCGTGCAGTCCATGAGGAGGTCGGTGGATTGGACATTGGAGGACAACATGGTCGACGGTTTGTTTTTCTGCGCCACAATCATAGGCCGCTGAGGAGACCATTCCCATTTATGTAATTCATCAGGTCCTGGGCCCCAGTCTCAACGGGCAANTTTTTGTTTCTTTTTAATGAAAACTAGGCAAAAATCCGCATCCTTAAAGCCCTTGGTTGACTTTATAGCGTTTGTGGTTTGGAAGTTATGGCCTAAAAACAACAAATTATATAATTACTCCCGAGGGCAGGGTTCCTCAACTGGGGGCCAGGAGCGGTTCTCCGGGAGCCACGAGCAGAGGCTTTTACTAAATAGCTCTTCCGTGGTATTGCAAAACCCTATTGATGAGCAGGGGGCCACAAGTATTAAGAATCTTTGGAAGGGGGCCACAAACCATGAAAAGTTGAGAACCACTGCCCTGGCCATGTAAAATACACAAGCATTGTTTGTCTGTCTAGGCTAGGGCATTAATTAATTATTTGTTTATTGTATTTGTGGTTTTTAAGTCATAAATTGCTAGCCACAAACGCTAGAAGGCGAAATAGGGCTCTAAAGATGCAAATTTTCGCCTAGTGTTTTTATTAAAAAAACAAAAAATTTGACCCTTGGGGTTGGGGCCCAGGGACCGATGACGTAAGCCAAAAACGGCCTAAAATTACCCCTAATATGGCGTCACCCACAAAAAACTAAATCCAAATCTTTCCAATTTTTACTTGACGTGACATTTTCCAGATTGTGCGATCACGGTAAATTCACAAACAAGCTACACAGATAATTATGTACTTTCCAGCCCGAATGTGTGCGCCATATGTATGTACTCGACTGCTCTGATATTCGAAGAGACATTTGCGCAAACAGCTTTTGCAGTTGTGAGCTGCGCTGTTCCAGAGCTGAGTCAATTTTACTCCCCTATTGTTTCTAACTGACTAACTAGGATATTCGACATTCCAGGCGCACACCTGCAGGGCTCAAACTCGTAATCGACAAGACATTCGCGCAGAACCGCAGCCTGTTTCTGCAGTTGTGACCTGCGGTGTTCCAGGGCTGAGTGCATTTTACTCTCCTGTTGTTTCGATCTGGCAATCCAGGGTTTGCACTATTCCAGGCGCATACCTTCTGGGCTCCACTGCTCGTATTCAAAGAGACATTCGTTCAGATTGTTTTTGCAGTTGTAAACTGCGCTGTTGCAAGGCTAAGTATGTTTTTTTTCTCCGTGGTTTTAACGTGCAGTCTGATATTTTTACCGTTATGATTGCTTGGTCGTAGCGTTGAATGTATTTTGCACCTGCTTTTAAGTTGGAGCGCTGATAGTTTAAAGTCAGTACTGTACAATGACAGTTGGAGCGCTGATAGTTTAAAGTCAGTACTGTACAATGACATACAAAGTTATACAACAATGAATAAGGTGACTCCAAAAAAACTAACGCAGAATTTCTCAAATTATATTGACTCTTGTAGTGAATCTTATCAGAACAATTGCTTCAGCGAAGTTTATTTGCTGCTGTTGACGCAATCCTTGGTGCGATTGTAACGTCACACACACACCGAAATGTAAGGAATCAGCCAAATTACCGGCAAATCATTAATTGTGACTTAACAATATTCATTGTCTCTGTTTTCCCTGTGCTGCTTACGAATTTCGACACAGCTTGGATCTGGCGCTGTTGACAAAATGGCCGATATTTTTACAAAATGCATTTGGCAAACCTAATATGCCAACCAAATGAACTTAAACGGGAAATTAAGAAAAAAACTGGGGGTCAAGCAAAAATCTGGGGGGCCATGGCCCACCCAGGCCTACCCTTAAAATCGTCAATGGTTCTTTGTGAGTTTGGACAATGAGAGAGAGAGATTTATTGTTTCATATGACTCAGATAATAAGCAGAAACAATGCAAAAGCCATCATGCTGAAAGTAACCAATTGTCAGTGGAAATTCGAATGTATGAAAACACAATGTCAAAAGAACTGATGAATATGGACAAAGATTTTTACTGTGTCACATAGGATTGGTGAATGAATATGGAGGTCTTCTCCTAGACAACCAACCCTGTTTGTGACAAGTAGTAGAAAATAGGGGTTAAAAATGAAATAAACACAGTGAGAAAAAACAAACAAACAAATGAACAAACACAGAACACAGTGAGAAAGAATTACCGACGAAAAAAACATGCTTATGTACACAAGGGAGTGGATCTAGTTTCATTGAGGAAATTCAGCGTGGTAAGAAAATATTAAACACAGTATGAAACTAAAAATAGAAAAAACTGATGAAATCAGAATCTATGGAATGTAATTCTATCCATAAAATGGAATTCGCACAAGAAAGAATAACAAAAATATGCATAAAACAGCAACTTAAATTTGCTGTTTTTGCGACCGGTAGGCCTAGGCATAAGGGCCGAAATTCCCCTGATTTTTGGTCCCTATGCCTATGTCTATCGGTGCAGCGTTTTTGCCCGAAAAGGTAGGCCTATATTCATGCTCAAAAAGTAGATTTTCGAAAAATGTTACAGTTTAACTTCTTTAAATAAAGTAAAGGCACATCGAATGCATTTTTTCACGCAAGTAATACCAGAAAAGCGTCAACTTCACAAAACGTTTTAATAAAACATTACAATTTCGGTTCGAAATTTTTTTGCATGTTTGAAACAATTTTTGCTCGAAACCAAAATAGTTGGGGACCTACAGCCCTCCCTACAGCCCTTGTTCTGCGCCAATGTCGGTGCCACTGTCTAAACGGCTAGTTTGGGTTACCGACCCTGGCAGTGTATGGAGAACGCCAATCTGAACAATGCATAACATACCAGAAAAAATTTACAAGTGAAAAATACGAATAAATTTTGTCTCCGACATTAATCGCACTCAAAATCTAACTTGTTGTGTGGTGCAGACATGTCAGGCTTGGGGGTTTACTCAAAACCTTTCTTTTTGCGGTCTATAGGCTCTGGCGACAGTATTTCTGACACCACAACCAGCGCCAAGGATTTACAAAATGAGCTGCGTGGTTTGTCATCACAGGAAGAAAAAGATCAGTCGGATTATTTTGTTAACGATGAAGATACAATATCGGATTTGAAACGAGGTAGGCTACTTTTTATTATACACGTCTTTGTCAAGTCATTTACCTGAAGGCTTTTACGCCTCAGATAAAACGACCACTACCGAGAAAAACAGCAGAAAGATTGACAGTTGGCATCAGAGCACAACTGCATGTATAAACTTGCTTTCCAATAAATTAAAAATACAAAGTGTCTGTTTTGCAAAACAATAATTTTATTGATCTTAACTAACATCAGTTCGAATGTTATCACGTGATTGGCATTCGCAGCTCATCCTCTATTGAGGTGGTTTGCAACCTTTTTTAGTGATGTACGTTTACCCTTTGGGCAATATTTTGTCCATCAAGTTCCCCTTGACTGTAGTTATGAGCACAATAATTAGACATGTATCTATAACTACTGTGCTTTTACGTTAAAATTTCATAATGAACATACTTTAAAATTCTTGTACCCCTGGCAGCACCGTTGCGTACCCCACAAAGGGCACGCATACCCCATTTGAGAATCACTGCTCTATTACAGTCTTGCTTGATGCTTTGACCTTCGCCTACATTACAGCTTTTATAGCTGTAGATGGCTGCAGTCCAGATCATATAATTTTGAGTTCCAAACACCAATCTTGAATTATACGAGACAAACACTAAATCTGAAGCTATCATCAGCGTATAGCCAAAAACTCCACTTAAAATTTTCTCTAATATTACTGATCTTAAATTTTTGAATTTTATAGTTTGTGCACAACAAACATACTTGTATTTTAACAGTACATTATTGGACCTGCTTATTCGTATATCGCGGAAAAGACTTATAACTGGGCTAAATCCAGCTATGAAAGTAGACAATGAAAGCAACCAAACGCTATTTTTTCTGAGAAAGAATAACTTTGCGAAACCCTGAAAAACATGAATATAATATTTGGCTGTATGTTACTCTGCAATAAAAATAAGACAAACTGCAGCTTTGGTGCAGTAATGCCGATAAGCAAAGCGAAGCATTTGCGTTAGTATGACTCCTGTATCAGTAACCAGTAAAGTCGAAAAATGACGTTTTTAGCATGTCTGCCATTCCATAGAAAGATGACTTTTTGAATGCAAATCAATACAGGCTGAATACATTCGATCTTCAAATCACCTGACCCTTTCAACAGAACTACTGTGTCTTTCAGGCGACAAAAATCAACCTTCTCGTTTCGAGTCACTTGACACTTATGATGAGGGCTTTGGCAATGAAAAGAATATTTCAAGATCCTCTGCAGGTTTTTTCACTTGCTTTTGCTCAGCATCATTTTTAAATGATATTTTAAGAATATTTTATAGCACTCGGTTCTGCTTGGTGTCCTCTCTAAATGCACCTAATATAGACTTTTCTTTTATTGCTATTATTTGATTGGCGGCAATGTGCGAACGAACAAAAGCGTGCAGAGGCATCTTACTCGAGCGTTCAAGGTTAACGCACTTGCCCAGCTGAGTGCGACACTCAGCCGTGCGACCCTCAACCTTTCAAGCACTGCAGTAGCACTTGTACTCTATACCTTTATCGCAAAATTCATTATAGACCCATTAAAAATTGTCTGTGGTTCCAGCCGTAAGCAACACAACGGCAAAAACGTAAAGACCATGTCAATCACGGCCCACGAGGCAGTGAATGAAACGAATCGCCTTTCAATCGGATATTTCAAAACACTATGATTAACGGTTCGTTTGGTTTACAAGACTTTTTGTCTCTTAAAACCACTGCTACCATGTGGTCTGTTGAAAAATTGACATAATGCACAATAAAAGCAAATGCCGAATTATAGCAACACAACTGGTTATAGTCTGTCCTTGTTTTTCGGAAGTGTGGTTCGGCGCCAAGGTTAGACTTTGGTTACTCTTGAACAGTGTTGTGCAAAGCAGCGAAACATGATCAGACATAATCAACGACAAAATTGTACTCAGCTAAGAAAAATGTAAATGCAATTTTTTCAAGCAATGACAACGGTGGGTTTTGATATACGTTTGCATATACTTTGTTTTTCAAAAAATAGGTTACTGCCAGCCAGGGTGGATATTAGAATTCAGAGGCTCGAGACAAACTCTCAGAAAAGGGCCAAAACATCGCCACTGCGAAAAACATATGTAAGAACCGCCTCGTTCGCCTCCCCTGATATTAACCACTGCTGCCAATGCATTGCTAGGCAATGGAGTGTAGATGTNACATAACCATAATAAATAGCCGTGCGCTTTTCTATGGTTAACCCAGTAATCGATGCATGGGAAAAGCCTTTCTGCTAATTTGTCAGTTCGGATTGCTACTGTAACCTTACAGTGTTTATTTGTTTCTTTAGTAAAAAACATTCAGTACTCTACACAAAAGCAATTCAAGTAGAAGATGTTAAAAGCTAATGTAAATTCCTAATGCTCTTTCTTTAAAGCAGTGGTCCTCAATCACTGTCCTGAGAGANGCATGCTGCTCCCAAGCACCTTTGTGCGGCCTTCAGCAGTTTTGAATAAAACCTCTAATGTATGTTTGGGTAATANACTTCGTTCTGCTATGAAACAAAAGGTGTAAATTGACTTAGGTTAAAATTTCTTTANATGCGGCTCTCTAACAAAGTCGAAAGTTTGGGTTTGGTTCCCTTCAGCGAAAGGGTTGAGAACAACTGCTATAAAAATTCGGGTTANATATTTCTAACAAAGAGTTTGTTTTGTTAATTAAGTTTGTTTTGCAAGTACTAGTTTTTTCCGTCCAAAGGAGTTTATGCACAAAATGATTAATTTAATTATCTTCAAAACTACATACTATTTTTTCAAAAATTGTGGCTTTTTAATTGCTTGGATAAAGGTGTTTGTGCTCTGTTACAGTTATTTTTAGTCTCTTCAGTTTTGTTATGGCGGAGCTTACAAATATTGTTATGGCGGAGCTTACAAACTGCCAGCGACGTACAAATGCAAACTGTATAAAATATTTCTGTTGTTGCTGACAGCAACGTTCTAGTAAACTTAATCGAGTGGCTTGCTTTAAAAGTGGAAAACTGAATTTAGCAACACGATGGTTAGATTTTTTTTACAAAACTTAACCAAGTTCCTTCGTTTAAAGCATAACCTTGGACCGCTCACTGCGGTTTTCAGTGAAAGTCCTTGTTCACTCTAATGGATACATTCAAAGCTAAAAATTTTTGAGATGCATGCATTAGAAAATTTTTCCAGCATGCATAAGAAAGAATGTTGAACAAATTCAGTAGAATTTGACACAAGGTCAACTGCAAACATGTATGTCTGCAGTGTTCAGAGTACACTTAGGTTTGTTTCGTTTTTCTCTAACATTCAGTGGCAATATTTTGACACGTCCCAAGACTTCTTGGAAAAAACTCTTAAGTGCATCTAAACATATGAATTGAGATGACTGACGAAAGCTATGCAGAATACATTTTCAGTTGCACTTGCTTGCTTTTTTACACTGGCAGATACTTCTTTGCAAGAACCATTCATAACTTCGCTTAAAAACATCGATGACGACTTTGTTGTGATACCTCTAAAGTATTTTGAAAAGAAAATTCTGAAAAGCAAGTCTTACTCTGGAGATGATCAAGCTCTTTCAAAAATTCGAAAACTGGTCGGTCAGAAGGATGAACATAGCATACTATACGGTTGGTAGGCTACGTAATTTAACGAGTAGTTGTAAATACAACCTTCGACGTCAAAATTTTCAGAATTTTTATCTTCAGTAGAGGTTAAACCTATGTTGAAGATTTTCACAATCCGCTTTCCAAACTTAAGTTGCTTTTATTTAAAAATCTAATCCATAATTTCCATAAACAAAATCAAATAGAAAAGATTCGCAGGTTTTCAAGATACCTACGGCTGACCGTTCAATGCGAATTTTTAATATTCGGAAACAGCTATACTTTGGAATAAAGCCAAGAATATAATTACCTCTAGATAAAGTCAGAGAATTTAAAGAAAAGATAGAATACTGGTTTCTTAGAAACGAACATCGAAACCGTGGGGGAAAAAAGGACGACCGCCATCCGCCATCCCGCAACTAAAAAATATACGAAAAATCAGGTTCTTAGAGATAAAAATTGGGTGAAACTCCTTTTACATTTCTTAAAGTGGTTAAAACTTCTTACAAGCTCCATGTTTGCCACATTTTTTATGGAGTCACGGGCAAAACAAAAATCTTATGATTGTTTGTAGTTTTTTACAAGAGAGTGTAACAGAAATCCTCATTTGCCAATTGTGTGCCAGGTTTGAAAAATGTTTTAGTGTGGCAGACATTTTGTCAACGTTGCACTCATTACGCTAAACAAAATTTGTGCGAACACGGAAAGAATATTTGGTAGGTTTCAGTGCAGAAATAGTCAAAGCAATTGATTGTCCTTTTAAAAGGAATGAAATTTAGGCTATATATTTTATATAAAATTCAAAACTGTGTTTCGTGATTGTAAAACCAGTAAATGCTACGTTGCTATATACAGTATAAGGACTATGGAAGGATTTTCATGTTGTCATCGAGTCTGTAAATTTCATGTTGCTTTGACTGACAGTTTATAGTTTCATATTGGAGTGTGTGACATGATATAGAGCTAGATTGACAGACGAAGAATACGGAAAATACAGAAAAAGTTGCAAATTTGCTTTTATCAGTTCATTCCTGATGTGCATACGTTGTTTACATGCGCTGCAATGATTGCAATTAACTGCTTTTGGTAACAGATAAAAACAATCTTCATCAACATTCACCAAAGCAAGGTTCAAGACCACTAACCAAAGCATCATTATTGCAGGTGAGCTTGAAATGTAATGTGAAAATTTAAGGGAGCAAGAAGCTACTTTAATTAGCAGGCATTTTTCTCCAAGTAAAACCTGCACGAAACATCTACACAAAAAATTCATCCAACATCTTCCGCGGTGCTTGGCAGGTCCTCTGTTTCCCCGACGAAATGACTGTCGACGTAGCCCAATGAATTTTGACTGACAGTCTATAAAGCAGCGGAGTAGCCGATTCGTACCCCTCAAGCCTTTGGAGTCCGAGACTACAAAATTTTTTCAAAACAAGTCGAATCGACTCACTGACATTAATCGATTCGGGTCTGAGCTAGAGATGATCACGGAGCAGGAGTGCCAGAGTGGACTCCTGCCTGAGTTTGCATTTTATGCCGCTGCAGGAGCCGGAATCAGATTTTTACGTTCTACCGGAGCAGGAACCGGAGTCAACGCTAAAAGGTCTATACAGGAACCAATCAAAAAATTTTTTTCTGCATGTGGAGTATACAACGACCACTGTCACACTCTGCATGGCTTGTTTTGGAGTTTATATAATTTAGTACTAAAGAATAATTATCAGTTTGACTCAGCCACTGGGGTGCAACAAGGGGACCCTCTCGGCCCGGCTCTTTTTGCCCTTGCCATTCACGGAGTTATATCCGAGGTCAAATCAGACCTAAATGTTTGATACCTTGATGACGGATGTATCGGTGGTGACCCGCAGACCGTGCTCAGTAATGCTGCCATCATTAGGAATGGACTATCCTCAGTTG
>JGI24021J15306_10013856_pt1 | contig 10028 bp, 10 predicted proteins | sample Ectturendosymbi1_FD_15306 | JGI IMG/M metagenome (IMG submission 15306) | reverse complement strand
AGCATTGCTCTTTCTAGTGTAGAATGCGAATAACAAGCATTGCTCTTTCTAGTGTAGAATGCGAATAACAAGCATTGCTCTTTCTAGTGTAGAATGCGAATGGCATGCATTGCTCTCTCTAGTGTAGAATGCGAATGACATGCATTGCTCTTTCTAGTGTAGAATGCGAATGACATGCATTGCTCTTTCTAGTGTAGAATGCGAATAACATGCATTGCTCTTTCTAGTGTAGAATGCGAATAACATGCATTGCTCTTTCTAGTGTAGAATGCGAATAACATGCATTGCTCTTACTAGTGTAGAATGCGAATATCATGCATTGTTTTTACTATTGTAGAATGCGAATAACATGCATTGCTCTTACTATTGTAGAATGCGAATAACATGCATTGCTCTTACTATTGTAGAATGCGAATAACATGCATTGCTCTTTCTATTGTAGAATGCGAATAACATGCTAGAGTTTCCATGTTATTCTTAAAACAGTAAAACAGCAAACCTCTGCAATACTCGGCACGAACCCTTCTATCTGATCCGAATCTACAGAACAATGGCTGATTCTCAAAACATACAGTACGATGCTCCACAATATCTGCACTACAATAACAGTTTCTGAAGTAGCGGTTTGTTGCGGAAGCAAAGCTGGATTAGTATGAGTTTCGATTGAACAGATTACTTTTCGATAATCCCCGTGTCTCTATAAATATGCATTTGCATGAATCATGTCATTCTTTCATAGGCAATTTGGAGATCTGAGAGCAGCTGGCATCCGTTATGTGTGCGATTACTCATCTTATCGAAGAGCTTTTCAGTTCTCTGCAAAACGCATTCGTTTTCTAGCTTTCAATAGAAATCGAATCAGGAAAAGCGTTGCTCATTCGTTTTAAAACAGCAAGCCAAAATTGGAGTCGGCATAATTCAGTTTGTTGCTTTTTCATGTTAAATATGCGTGCTTAGATGCATGCATGAGTAGTTTGGTAAACTCGCGTGAAGCGAATGAGTGCACGTTGCTGTTTTGTTTTTCCTTCTCCGGCAAAAACCGTGTCCAGTGTAGAACGCTTACATCTCCTTATAACACACCTTGTGAGTCAGGAATGTTTTAATTCCGATGTTGCTCACGAATGTTTCCGATGTTGCTCACGAATGTGCCGAGAAATTTCGATGTTGCTCACGAATGTGCCGAGGATTGCTTTTGTCCTGCTGCTCAACTGCTGGTCGGACGAAGCATTTGCGAGACAAATTGTGTTTCTGCGTTTACAAGGCTTCCTAAAAATCTTGGAATCATACTCTTCTGAGGCAAGAAATCTTTGCATCAATGACATTTTCATCATATCGTACTCGTTTGCATCGAATTATACTCCATTCACATTATATCATACTGTGGGGCAAGAAATCTTTGTTCCGAAAGACATTTTCATCAAATCATACTCTATTTACATGGAATCATACTCTGAGGCAAGATATCTTTCCATCAAAGACATTTTCAACATATCGTACTCGTTTACATCAAATCATACTTAGGGGCAAGAAATTTTTGTTCTGAGAAACATTTTCATCAAATCATACTCTATTTATATGGAATCATACTCTGAGGCAAGATATCTTTGTCATCAAAGATATTTTCATCAAATCATACTCTGTTTAGATCAAATCGTCCCCTGGGGCAAGAAATCTTTGTTATCACAAATATTTTCATCAAATCATACTCTATTTAGATTAATTCATACTCTGAGGCAAGAAATATTTGGTATCAAAGATATATTCACACGTATAAAGTATTACCGTTTTGGACCTGTTTGAATTATCAAATCATACTCAGCCCACTAACTGACAACACAAATAGTATGACAAAACATCCAGGGCAATTTGTAATAAGACTGACGGTGGCTTGCGGACAGCTGCACTTCCAATCACTGTGAAGACCATGTAATCAAACATATTTGTGAAATCAGCTGATGTACTTCAACTGCTTTTGTTTGACTTAACATCGTGACTGCACGGACGCAAAGTAACACTGACAAAAATTTTCGTCAAACTTAGCTCAGGCCATAGAGCGTGAGCATGTCAAACGCTTCCGCAAAACTTATTCTCAAAAATATTTGTAACTCCCGCTCAGGGATTCTTAAATTGTTTCGGTCACCCCCCTCTTGACGTCATATGAAAGTCTCGCGTCCCTCCTGACGTCATCTATAAAGGTAATGTTCCCCTCAATCTCCAACACGAAAAGCTTAAAACTGAGCATTGAGCAAAAATATTTTCAATTTATAGCATAAATGTTTCCTAACGCAAGTGTTTTTAGCTAATAAGCAACTTAACAAAATCTGCATCTTGGCCGATGCACAAGTTATCATATTTGCCAACGAAGGTATTTTCATTTCATTGACACATGCTGAAATATTTTTTAAAAATTAATTATCAACATTAGCACTGCTTGTAAAGACAATTTGCCTTTCTTTTGAGTTTATTTGTGAGCTTAGATGAGGAATAAGCAGAAGTAGTCTACGAAAGATATTGATGAATATAATATTAACTTGTTTCTGTCTTCTCACAGAATATACGAAAGTAGGCAGTTCATATTCCTGTACAGTAACCTATAAATAACTGATGGGTAACGATAGCATTACGACAAGCTGAAGTACACGCACACACATAGTGAACTCGCTTTAGTGGCTGTACTGACCAGCCGCCGGACCATCTGATCTTATTTATATTCCTGCATGCAATTAACACAAGCGCAATGCTCACAACAATGATTGACATGCTTAAAAGTACAAGTCCACCAACAATATTAACTTTAGCATGGTTATCAATTACAGTTATCTGTATTGTATCATTTTCATATCTTTGACTCTATTACAATATTATTATTACTTCTGCAAACTTTGCTTGACGTTTTAATTGATATTCTCGTTATTACTGCCATTATCATCATTTTCGTTAAATGCAACTGCCTGCTTTTATGACAACAATATTACACGATTCTTCAAATGTGATGTTGTTAGTAGCTTCATTTAAAACTGAACTGTTATAATTGCCACAGCGAAAATATGACACAATTGTTCATTTAAACTAATATTTGTTTCTTTAAAAAAAATCAAATTGTCAAGATTAAATTTTTGAAAAAGAATTTTTTTTATCCAACTCTTTTCTAAAGTCGGCGCAGTTGCTGAACAGTGTAAAAAGGGAATGACATAAGTAAAAAAGCTTTTGTTTTTGGCAACTGCAGCTTTAAGTTTCAGGTTAAGTTACTTCTTTACGATTTTTAACGTTTACTGCAACATTATACATGGAACTTTTTATGCAAATAGGGCCATTTCCGAAACAATCGAACTTCTACAGTGTCACAATGCCATTGTTTCTTTTCGCAGAGTTTCCTTTTTCGCAGAGAATTTCGTGTGAAAGCAAATGTTTGCCAGTTGATCGTAACCAATTGAAATTTTTCACCATTTTTGTGTTGAAAAATTTCCTTACTTTGCAAGGTTTGAAATTTCGTCAACTTTACAAGGGTGTCAAAGACATGGTGACAACTTTCACAGCGCTAAAGGTGCAAGGATATACAGTATTTCAAATGTCAAAATATCATAATGGCCTTCAAACTTTTTAAAGTCAGTAGAGGTAAAAATATGAAGCCCTGCAGCAGGGATTTTCCAACTGGGGAGAGTGAACCCCCTGGGGTGTGTGGGCCCATGCCAGTATGTCTGCGATGCATTTTCTGGAAGATAGCTCAGTGGTGGTAAAGTGTCCATCCTTCAGTCGAAACGTTAGGTGTTCAATCCACGGCCACTGAGTGAATGGCCGTGGTGCTCATTGAGCAAGAATGTCAACCTCAACACTGCATGCCGTTATATCCAAATTAGTTCTCAATATTTTCACTCAGAATATTTTTAATTTTGTGCAAAACTATGCAACAAGTGCTATTTTTATTTTTCAATTGATCAGATAGCAGCCGGCAGCTGTCGCATCAAACTGCGTGCGGTTCATTTGAGGTCTACGTTTTTAGCAGCAATAGATCTTGTAATTGCTATTTACAAGTCTTACTATAAAAAATGTATGCTACAGAGGACATTTGAAAACAAATTTCTTTTTCATATTTCCTTACATTTTACACAACAAAACACATTTCCGTAGACAAAACGTAGAGTGTTGGGAAAACAATCCAGTAAAGCCACTGCGCAGTTACCAAATCAAGTTAATTTTTTGTAGTTTGTTGTTTTTAGCAGCATTCATCTGATTCGGTTCTTTTCTTGCAACTCTACTTTTCTCACATCTCTTTTCGTAAAAAAGGATAAAAGTCATTTTGCATACTTTTGAATCATTTCCATAATTTTGTCAGATCAGAATGGGGATATAGAGTTAGCCAGAATTAGCTTTCCACAAACGATTTTATACGCCCAGTATCGTGTTCAATCTCTTTGTAGAAACATGTTTTGTATATATATTTCAGCAGCAAGAGGTCAGAAACAACTTTTAATTTTTGAAATCTCCGTCTTACCAACTGAGCTATGCTTTCGAAGTGCCTGTAGCCATTTATATTTTGGAGTGACGGCTGAAAACAAAGATCCCTTCCAGTGCACTTGTGATTTAGCACACTGCAACAGTAACCCTTGTCACCTTTTCAAAACTGCATGCGCATGCTCTCGATCTGGCGAGAGCTGTTTCAGCACAGACAAATAAAGACATGTAAACAAAAGTTGGTAAAGTACGCAATAATGTTTGCCGACTGGCCGCACGTAAGTCGGCAGCCTGGATGTTGCAATTATTTCTGTAACACTTTGCCCTGTAGGACCAACAAAATATACATATGCTTGAGGTAAACCAGCCTGTTTGGCTAGGATGCGCAAAGCGTGCTTGGTTCAGGAAGGCTTCTCATGGTAATAGTTTAAGTGTGAATGTGTGATTCCATTTATACAATACATATTGTTAGTAAATGCTTGTGCAGACAAGTTCGAACAACTAGGTAGGCCTGCAGCTGTGCAATACACTTCAAGCCATGGCCATTCCGAAGAAGCACATAAGGTTTAGAAAAGTGCAAACCCTAGTGTAAGATAAATCGAACCAAAAACACAAAAACAAATACTGCGGAAATGAGCGTCATTTTGATCTGAACTGAAATTCTTTGTTGAGGTGTAATTTAAAATTTTGAAGCAAAAAGCTGTTTGATTTTTGTTTTTCGCTTGTCGTACCTTACCTAAGAAGTTGGAAGTTTAAACTTTAGTGCTGTTCGCCGTTCCGTGAAAAAGTGAAACGCGTTTACCTGAGTCCTGAGTTTAAAACAGTTTTATAAATTTCAAAATGGAAACAACTATTATTAAAAATAAGTTACTTACATTGTTAATATTTTATAACTTTTCAAGCACTGAAATCTCTACTCAACAATAATTTGATATTTTCGATCAAACGAAAGGCCTAGCGACATGTTTTATGCTGAACCGTATGAAATGTAACATTATATTTTGTTTTTCTACAATTATTTTTCATTATTCCATTTAGTTCTTCAAATGAATGTTTTTCCAGGCAACACCTGTGCTAAGTTTCCAAACTTTTATTCGCTCCATGTGCAGCTCTGGGAGCATGCAAAGGCTTCAGGGCAGCAAATAAAATCAAAAAAATGTGACGAAAAGATGAAAAGAACAGTCTCTTATAAATGAAACTGAAACGTTTTGTTGCTCTACATTTTGCTGGTATACATTTATAGGAAACGTGCATCTGAACAGATTCAAAGAAAGTTCTTCTGTCATGTGGTTTTTGTGTTTGAATTGTAGTACAGTATTTTCTGGTCACAGCTTTAACAAACTAGTAAAACACCTGGTTTGAGCAACTGATTCGAGAGGTTTCCCTAAATAACTATGCATTTTCGCCATTAGCTGTGTGTGTTCCTGCTCCTTGTAAAAGATGCAAACGGTCAAAGGGAACAAAACGAAGTCTGCAAGCGCAACGGGCAGCAACAATAGTAATTCCCCGCTCGACGAGGTTCACTCTATTGTTGCTTGTGCGTAGCTGCCTTTTTGAAGCACATCCTGATTACGCGCTCTAGCATGTGATGCGATGCGTCGTCATATGTATTTTTAAGCCAGTGACTGATGGTTCTGTTGTGCGAGTTGTTTACAGACGGCGTTTGATTTACATTTGAGTGATTATGATTTTGTGTGAAATGTTGAAAATCTTAAAAGAAGCCNCTCAAAATTTCAGGTCGTTTTACTTAAATTTAAATCGCCGAAACGTTTCTTTAAACCTTCTCNGGGAAATCCTTCCAAGAGCGCAAAAATCGGTCTACTGGATAGTATTTAAATGCTGAGCAAAACTGTAAATCATTATGTTGTCGGAAAGCCAGGCAATTACTAAGAAAACTGTCTCCTCACTTGTGACACGAAGTTTAACAAACAAGGAGACGCAAGATTTAGTTTTTGTTATTTTTGATAAAGTTCAGTATCTCGCGCACATCTCACCAAAATATACTCGTTACGTTTCTGCAAGCCTGTAAATGAAATATTGAATAGGCATTAAAAGTAAATGTTGTACGTTTTTGATAAATTACTGTGATAGTGTCTTCGGGCTGGTTTGGGCTACATTTTAGTTGCTTGTTATTTACGTTTCTGAGAATCCAATGAGGATGCAAGTGACTGGTATCAAAGTCCAAACAGCGCGTTGCCAGTATCCTCAAACAATAACTGAACAGTAAGTAAGCTCCATAATGTGATGCATGAACAACAACTAACATTACTTTGATTCAAATGGTTGCGTAATGGGGCAAAACGTGTTTCTTTCTTCAGCCTTGTAAAAGTCAAGTCGTCTCCATGTGACGTGACAATTCAAACAAAAACTGGCAAACGCTTGGGGCTTCACAAGACTGTCCTTTCATTTTTCTCTGGATATTTTAAATCTCTGTTCAACTTTGACGTAAGTGTGCTGTATGTGTGAAACATTCAAACAAGTTGTTCCGAATCACAAACAATAATTACATTTCAAAGCATCGGATAAAACTTTGCAGATGCGGGAAATGTCTTCAGTTATATTTCCAATGCGAAATGTAGATTCGGACAACTTGCAAATGGTTATCGGTTACATGTACGAACAACCAATCAATTTAACAGAGAAAAATATTTTAGATGTTACGGATACAGCGGAATACCTGCAAGTCAGAGGTAATCGTTACTTTTGAGTTTTTTTTTACGTTTCCCTTACCAACAATGTTTAACAGTACCTGATTTCATGTTCAAAATGCTTTGTTGAACACAAAAAAAATTTGATGGGTGCCTCTGCGGCCTATCATGTGACCTGGAACTGCGCTTTAGGAGTTTTTGAGCAAAGAGTAAAAACTTGAAAGTCTTGCAAATGCACAGCATTTACAAAACTCAATGGGTTTATGTCACTTTTTGCACAAAGTCGACAAAGTCATCTCGTCCTTGCTGAACTTTTAAACATAGGCTTCCTTGAAGTTGCCACTAAAAATTTGTTGCTGCCAAAATTGATGCAAGCGTGTAAACTATTGCTGAAGTAACGACAACACGCATTTCAAGCAAACGTTGGCAACTCTGGTCAAAAAGCCCATCATCGCTGAGAAATCAAACGTAGTGACCAAATAGACCACTTTTAAACAACTTGAAAAAATGTTGCGCGATGATGAAATGATAAAAACGTGATGATTCTTTTTTATTTGCAAATCGTATGATGATGTTTCCGTCCTGAAAAAATACAGCTCGCACAAAAAATGTAGCATCCATTGCAAATGCGTATTACATTTTCGGCGTGGAAGGCATCTGAATGCGTTTTTTTCTTCACACTGTTAGGTCTTCTGCCGTAATCATTTGTACCATGCCTGTTTTGAAATAAATAAATACGAACATTTCGTTGCGAATTTTAACTTTTTCAAACCGGAAAATTTTAACATGCGTCCTGTCAGAAAATCTGATTGGATATTTGAAAAAGCAAACATGTATACCGAAATCCTTCAATTGTCGTTTAGACAAAAAGCTTCGTTGACCCTTCAATTGGACGTCTGCGAAAGACCTGCTTACAAGCACAGCACAACAATAGGTGCTTGTTTGCTACCTGTATACTTATGGGCCAACGTGGCTCTCTTAGCAAAGAATGTTGCATTAGTGGCAAGTTAATGGCAGTGCCATTGGCGAAGCGTTTCCTTTGCACCGACCAATCAACGCCGAGCACGAACAAGCCTCAATTGCTGTTTTTCAATTCTTCAGTGGGACTCGAACCCACACTATACGATCTTCGGTGGAGCACGCTCGACCAATTGTACCACTTAGCCAGTTTATTATTACTTCTGTTTATTGAAAAAGTGTACGTATTGCGGCTGTAGTCAGTATCGAATTTAGTTCTAAGACATGCTAATGAAAGAACATTAGGTACAATTGTGTTTTTGCCTTCATTTCAACAAAATGTTTGTTTTTGGTCACTATTCTATGCTTGCTTGAAGGCTGTGTTCTCCAAACCAAGCATGTGGTGATTGTTGAAAAAAGAAGTTCTAACATCTGAAATTAATAACGAATGTGATCTTTGTGTTGAAAACTGATTAATTTTATGTGAAACATTAGTTTTTGCTCCATGTTCTTCCTGTTCACGTTAACCTTGCTTACGATGGCGCTTTAATCTGTTAATTAGTATGATGTATGTGGTTTAAAAATCTAACATACATGTCTTTTCCAGGCCTTCTTGAAAGTTGTCGAACATTTTTGGTGGAAGCAACAAACTTAAACAACTGTTGGAAGCAACGCTGCTACGGGAAGCAGCACAGGATCCCGGAGCTCATTGAAAAAGCAGAGGATGTGATAATCTCAAATTTCCAGCAGACATCGAATGATGACCACTTTACACGATTGCGTTCTGGCGAATCGAGAAGCATTTTAATGAGGGCTAAAACGAAGGTAGGACATTTACCAGTAAAACTTGCTAGTGAGCACCCCCCGTTATTGCAAAGTATCTTTTTATAAACCAAATCCATCAATATATGATCTCAGGTTGTATTTTTATACTTTTCATATGATTGTTAAACTTTAAAAGGATGTATCTCGTAGTGTTTAACAACGTAGAAGTACAGTTATATTAAGGTTTATCTCTAGTTTTCGAAAAGTTTTTATGTAAGACAGCGTGGACCAACTGCTTGTGCCCTTCGAGCCATTTCACAAACACCTGACAACTTGTGGGCCATTTCTAATAAAATGATGTATAAAACAACATATTCACACGATTTAAAGCTGACGAAGAAAGACAAGTGAGTGCGTCATGGAAATTATTACACAATAGCGATTCACTAGAAATCTCTATCAGTGGTTAGTCTGTGGTCAAGGCTTTTCTGACACTATCGTTCCTATGTCAAAATCAATGTTAGTGGTAGCAAGTCGGAGATTATCGTCCAGTGTATCGTCCGCCATTCGATTTCTGTGTTTAGATTTTGACCTGGTTCATGATAGAAAATGTATTGTTATGCACGATTGCGTTTTCAACCATCGAGTGCATTTTTAGTGCGAAGTCTTTCAGTTTGGGAATCTACTTTTGCTGACTAATTTCCAGAAGCTCTATACCAGGGGTGCCAAACTCATTGTCACTGAGGCCCTTATAAGCATTATGGTTGCCCTCAAAGGGCCAGCAGAGCCGGATTAAGGGGTAGGGGGCCCGGGGCAATTTTCACTGGAGGTCCCCTATGACGTATTTCATGACGTCATCGTTTGTAAAATTTATGTTTTCGCTGATTCGCAATGTTCTCGTTTGCTTTTTCCAGTAGTCGCTTATGTGCCTGCCGTATAACTCGATTGTTAGCCGCCATTGATTGTAAGCCATAGGAAATGGTGTTAGAAATTAGTGTAAACTGCCCTTGATTGTAAACGGCACTTGAACATAGGTTACCAAAGCCTCTGAGATGCATTCGTGACGTTCGCGTACTCGTGCCTTTCCCGTATTAATGATGCTTACAGGCTCGTAACCAGGGAGGGCGCGGGGGGCGAACCCCCCTGCAAAATTTTTCTACCCCCCTGAAAATATGTGTTGGACATAGTTTAAAATTATTGGGCATA
>JGI24021J15306_10013852_pt1 | contig 10029 bp, 4 predicted proteins | sample Ectturendosymbi1_FD_15306 | JGI IMG/M metagenome (IMG submission 15306) | reverse complement strand
CAAACTGACCAACTTGCAACCTGCTTTGAGAAAGCTTGCAGATAAACACCATTGCAAGGTTCGCATTAGTTGGAATGAGCTGTTTTTTTTGGAAATTAATAACATTTAGGCTATTTATTCTACAAATGCATCTGCATTCGTTTTGTTTTGTGCTAACTAGATTGCCCGTTTATATTTCATTAGCTCTGAATTATTTTCAACACAGAATACTATTTTCAGAAATATTATAGGAAAGGGGCGATTTTCAAGCAAAGTGCCTGTAGGGGGGCGATTTTACAAAGAAGGTTGAAGACCACTGGTTTAAATCTTATTTAAACGCGCCTGCAGTGTCTATCGAAAAGAAAACATCTTATCAGCAAAATATCAGACTTTCTTTGTCGTTAAACTAAGTATGTATCACATCTTGCAGGGACGTCGGAACGGAGGTGCTTGACGTGGGCACTGCCCCTTGCCTTTTCAAAGGGAGGGAAAAGGGGAACAGGTGCCTGTACATAACAGTATAATAAGTAATTTCATGATTTATCCAGATCAACTTGAAACACATTTATTGCAACTATTGGCGCACACATAAAGTTCAGAATGGTTTTCTATAATTTCTGTTCTTAGTTTTAAGGTCAACATTGTTGCTGAATATGTAAATGCGAAAAGAACGACTATTATAGTGCGCTTTTACATTTAACTCAAGCAAAGAGTTTTTAACTCGTGATATCTCAAAGCCATGGACGTCCGCAGGGGGGGAAACGGGTATTTAGCCCCCTGGAAATTGGGACTAAGAACCAAATTTTCTAGAAAACTTGACGTCAGCAGCTCAATTCCGATTAATTGATTTATTTCTTGCAATGGCAGTTTATTTGCCGGTATGAAACTCACACTGCACAAGAGTCAGCAGGTTAACTGTTCTGGTGTCATGCAGTGATGAACTTGCAGTTCACTCATGTCCGCTTCATTGCCTGCAGAAGCAGGTTGCAAAACTTGCTAGCGGATTGTTCTGCTGTTGGTCTTTATTGTGTAACAATAACACCGCAATAAATCTTCTAATGATCACTTCAAGTTACGGCAGTAGGCGTTCTGTCGCATGTGACTGTTGAACGCAGACATCTTGGCAGGTAATGCAGCCAGACGGTGACTGCTGATAACGGTAAGCAAGGACGCTGGAGAGCGGGGGCATTGCCGCTGACCTTTCAGAAGAGGGGCAACGGGCCGGAGGTGTCTTTTTCATAACAGCATTGATAATTTCATGAGATATCAAGATCGAATTGAAACAAATTTTTGTATAGTTTCTTTTATTATTTTTGAGGTGAACATTGCTGCTTCACCGAGGCAAACATAGTTTTTATAAGTTTCCATCGCCTTCAACTTTTTTACTGCCCCCCCTGCCCTGCCGCTGTTCCCGCGTCCCTGACACCTTGTGGTAAATAAGCATTCTTTGCTCTTATTCAAATAGAATAAACACACGGCATGTTGCTTACATTTCAGCTACAATGTTTACAAGTTTACATCCGACAATTCTGAATCTGAAATAAAGCAGCCCGGGTTAAACTAGAAACCTCCAGCTTTGGAGAAGTTGTTCGATGTTTTGATAGATCTTTGCAAAGGATTGAAGTTTTTCTTCCTATAGCAACCAACGCACCAAGAAGTGTCGCCAACCTGGGTGTTTCCCGCGGATTCGGGCTTGTTTTTTTCTGAACTTTTAACGACTTGGCATTACTTGATTTTGGGCTTGCATTTTTGCGACTTGCTTGTATTTTTGGGAGTTGTTTTATATTCATTGAGTTGCTTTTCTTTTTAATTTTATGAAACGTTTGCCGCTTCAGTTTACTGTAAAACGCAGTTTGTTTTTTTGTTTGTTTGTTTTAATTTGCTAAATCTGGGCTTTGTTTGTCGGATTTGCCTACTTGTTTTCGTTTGAAATGACTTTCTTGTTTTCGTTTTGTTCAATTTTCTCATAAAACGCATTTTGGGCTTGTGTTTTCATATTTACTTGCTTGTTTCTGAAAACGAATCTGACATCACTGGCGCCAAGTATCCACAATACCTGTTTGAAATAGGAATCGTGAAATTTTATCGATCAAAGAAGATGCATTAAGATTCACTGATAATCACCATCTTCACTGGTGCTATATACTGTATTTGTGAATTTCGAAACAGATGTATTTGCCACCTCAGAGATCTGAAAGGAAACACTCTGACGCATGACGACATTTACGATTACTATAAAGTTAAGCACTGCAGAATACTACAGCAGCACAGGCAGGACGAACTCACACTGCAGCTCCTTCACCATCCTTCCACTGTGATAGGATGATCTTCCAAGTGTGGATGAAGGTTGTTTCCTTCGCGGAGCACGGAGCTGTAAACGAAATTGAACATGGGCCTCACAAACATTCAAAATTTTTAAGTTATGAAAATGTACTTCAAGTGAGCATTTTCAGTTTTTTGCCAAGTTATAACAATGCTTAGGCCATCTTAATTACGTATACACAAATATTACTTTACATAAGCACTGCCGTTTAGTGCTGCCAGTATAACGCGAAATTATTAACTGCTGCAAAAGTGCAAGCTCCACCCTCACAAAACTTGAAAATAACATACCGATTGAAGCTACATAAACTGGCTGCTGCAATGACAGATCGATCAATATCTTTCAAGTATAGGTCTTAAAATCCATCAGTTTTGGTGAGCTTTGTTCAGTGATTGCCACATATTTTTAAAAAATGATCAACGATAAAACATTAACTTCTTTGCTTTTCAAGGGGAAAGCAGTCCATGGAGAAAAATCATATAAAACAATTGTTCGACCGCAGCAAACCGTGTCCCACTCCTGTGCTGGGCACATAATACAGTGCTGTATATTTTCATAACAGCTCAGTTTCGTTTATACTCCGTTTCTGTACTCCTTTTGGAGTGTCGCGAGTGGTCTGCGGCGCCCGTCTCCGCTTACTTGTGCCGTGGGCCACGCGGTTACTTTCGCAGTGAATGCTGCACTGGTGGCGAGTCGCAACACCGCGCGTGAAGCTTTCCCTTGCACCCTCCCATTAACGCTGAGCACGAGACTGCATCTCTGCCATGTCCCGGCCAAAGTCCAGGAAAGTGTGGGAAGAGATTCATTCCGTTTTTATGTTTTAACCGAAATTTGTCTGAAGTCCTAATATCTGGGAAAAGTTTGACGGAACTCATGTAACTGATAGTCGTGGCTCTCGAGTTAAAGTCCAAAAATCTGAGTAATTTTTAGCAGCATTCCGTTTCAATTTTTATTTTTCCGACTTTTCCTTTCCAGCTCATTAAAGGATTCCAAAGACGTACGCAAGGGGGGGGGTTGGGTCAACCCCCCCGTTGAGCTTGATATTTTACAAAAACTTTATCATAAGGCGAGTGTATAGGGCTTGATTTTTTACAAAAATAAGGGGTGTGTGCAGAAGAATATGCCTATTATGTCAACAAACTTCGCTTGAAAACATGTATATGACGTCAAATTGTGACGTCACAAACAGCGCACACCTAGTACAAATGACCACCATCTGCCACTGAATGAAACCTCCCCATGAAAATTTTCTGCGTACGCCACTGAAAGTATTTCTGGACGAGTGCCCCCCTACGACTATGAGCTCATGTTTAAAGTGACCATTTCAAAGCATGAACCGAAATACAAGGATTCTACGATTAAACACAGTTTCCTACATATGAGGAGGTCGACAGAAGCCTTGAAAAAAGAAAGCTGCTCAGCCATTTTGATACTCGAGTCGTGCGATTGAGTTTAGGCCAGGAAGTATTCATAACAATACGTCTCAATTCGTCCCAATTTAATTTTGAAAAGAGTACTTGTTTAATCGAAAATAAGGGTTTTTGTAGAGTAAAGCACATCTACGTTATTTTTTCTCCCGCGTATAGGCAGCGTTGCATCATCGTACAAACACATTTCGAAATAAGTGTCGAACTTTCGAGAACAGTGGAATGGCAAAAACAAGTTCAAGAGTTGTTGTGCAGCACCTGTAAGCTGCTGCTGCACAACTGGTCATGAGTTTGTTTCGTAAGCGACCATGCAAGTCGCGAACATTCGTTACGTAATTTTCGTCTCGCGATCAAGCGAAGGCAAGCTGTTGCGTCACCCATGCAAATGATATTTCATACAATGATGTGGACAAGAGCAAATTACATTTATGCAAAAATAATGTAGTACATGATAGTGATTGCCAGTATGATGATGATACTGCAGTGTTTTTCTTGCCAAAGATAACGGCAAAAACGTTTGGAAAATAACTTTGTCAAATGGCAGACAGAGGATACTTTGGCATTTTTAGCGTTCTCGAAAAACGTTTTAGATTTCTTTAAAAAGTAGATGTCCTCCAAAAGGAAGACGTGTGGTTACCCTAATTAAATTTCGCTGCACCTTCCACTGTCTGATGGCAACATCCATTAAAAGAGCTAGTTGGGAAAAACTTGTGATCAAACGTTGAATGACATATCACATTTGTTGAACAACAAACAGCTTTACCTCCTCATTTCCAACTTGTAAAGACTGTCGTGACATTATGCATGAAATCCTTCACGATAACCACTGGAATGACTGGGCAACAATGTACATCATGACATTTACAATAGACAATTACAATTCTATTAAAACTGTGAATGCAGTTTTATTCCTACAAATAATAGTTTCAATACAAGCTGATGACAGCTATCAACATACGGAGACCACGATGCAATATGCAACAAATGTTTCTTTCAAAAAATCCTCAACCATTGGCAACACGTGAACAGTAAAATCATCGAAAGAGGTTGTTTTAAACTGTGAATACACATGAAATGTTGAAAGTAGCCTGCTTTGCAGCTATGAAAATTTCTGTCGTGGTTAACTTGAGCATAGTTTGCATAAAGACTTTTTGTTTTATAAACATGCAGTTTGCAGCCTAGTTCAAACCAAAATCTGGAGAAATGAAAGTGTTACACAGTAAGTTTTTACTGATTTATATGAGGTACAATCACTTTTTCATTTTCAAAGAATCCGCATAGTAGTGAGGAAAGTTCCCACATACTTGTTCTGGACTTCATGAAACCACTCCGACTTGTAATAAAACAGACTTAACAGCAAATGCCCAAATTTCCTAGTCGCAATTTTCAGAATATTTTTAAGTTCTGTAATTTGGTATCTAAATATACTATTTAATTGAAAAGCAATTTGAAACATTATGAAAACAGATTTTATTGAATGAAACATATGTCTATGGCACGTTGTATGCAAAAAAGTGACCATAAGTCAAAATAAAACAAGAAGCCTACTTTGTAAATTGATGAAATTTTTTTTTACAAAATGAAACATTTTAACTTTTTCTGTTGTGTTAAGAAGTAGCTGTGTGTTTTTTGTTTTGTCACAAAAATGCATGAATAAACCTACTCACCTACCTTATGTGAGCATATTGCCAAATGAACATGTTTCTGCACAAAACTACAGTTGGACTCTAATTTTGAAACATGATTCTACCTGTTGCATCTTTCATTAAAGGTACTAACTAAAAATTTCAAGATTTCTTGTAGTTATTGCAAGCAACATCTGACCTCAGTGTGAATAAAAACGATTTCATCAACTTGTCTGCGTCAAGCAAGCTAGATACTGTATTCAGCTGACAAATAAAAGATTAGAATGTGTTTAAAGCCCCAAGTAATAATGCAAAAACCACATGAAAATTAGTGTTCATTAAACTTGTTGGCCAAATGACAGGGAATGTTACACATTGCCATCTTTTCAGCATCACAATGTGCAAGGGATGTGAAAATCTGGGCAGAGGTTCATTTCAAATTGGTTTGCCCTTTTTCAGCCATGCTTACTTCCTTGTGGATCTGAACAGTACCAAGGATAGGTTAAAGTTGCAACCCAGCATTTATGAGCAATAAAGTTGATGATTTGGTTGACTTCAGATGCCACATGGAATTTGTGTGTTCACAGATTTCACATCCTATTTTGAGAAAAACATTTAACTTACTATCCAAAGGTGCCTGACTGGACAACATTCTTGGCAGATTTTTTTCAGTATTTCAATTTTTTCACTTTAATGTAGTTTCAAACTCTTGATTGTTCATCTAATAAACTCTATTCATTGCAATCAGAAAAGTTTAGAAAATCTTCCACATTGCCTTGTTAAAACAGATACTAGCAAAATACTAGTAATCACAGTGGTGGAACAGAGATTTTGTAACAAAATATTTTAATATGAATACTTGGTAAGTTTTCAGTAGAATCAACTTTGAATGGCATTTTTGTTGACACGTCATGAAAACCCATTCTTTTGGCAAAATTGTTATTTATAATTCACAATAAGTTGTTTGGTTTAATGAATGCTTTATTTGTTTTTATTTAATGTATTTGCTGCACACTCGTGGTCTATATTACAAGGATAATCGAATGACACAAAAGCACAAAAATGGTTAGTCATATCACATTACAGTGTAGGTGTTAATACACAATCAACACAGGGAGGAGCAAAACAACGCTCTAACACCTACCTAGGAATTGACTTTTAAACTAAAATACTATCAAGAAAGATGTCCCCAATTAGATCAAGGTATCCTCTCATGAATGACAATAACAATCAGCACAGGAGGTTACCATAGTAATAGAGTAGTTGTTCAATTATGTTAAATTATTACAGGGTCAGTTTCATTATTACTCCCTTTGGAGTGGCATACATGGTCTGTGACACTCATATATGTTTGCTCGGCCCCACGGGCCAGACAGCTATTTTTGTAGTGAATGCTACATTGGTGAAAAGTCATTATAGATCATGACGTTTCCCTTTGCACCTATCCACTAAAGCTGAGCACGAGGTTGGAAGGTCCCACATACCATTTTTAAGTCTTTGGTATGACCCAACGAGGATTCAAACCTACTGGCTTCGGTAGTGCATCCTCAACCCACTGTATCATTTGGATCATTCTAATCAATTCAGTAAAAATTAGTTCAACAAAAAAATAATTTTGAAAACAAATTTTATAAAAACAATCCATTTGTTAAATAAAGTGAAAATAATTACACTTGTGTAGTTCAACCAACATTTCCTTGAAAAGCTAAAGTAAACTTGGATTTTATACCTATGCCATATGATTAAAAATTAGTTATTCTACTTTATATATTTAAATAAAAATCTTTAAAATAATGAATTTATTTTAAAATTGCATATATGCTTACCAAATAATGATTAATTCAACAAAATGTAAGGATTTGATGATGGAACTTCACTATCTCTAAAAAGCAATCTGACTCTTTTCATCATTCAAACCAACTCATCATGTTCAAGCCGATAAATGAATTCATATTTGAACCTTAGTATTTCTACTGTTTAATAGACATTCAAACCTTTTGCAATGACATGCATATGTGAATGCTTTACATTCGTTGTAAAAATAGAAATATTGGATTGTTCTTAGCTGTATGTTTAGAAGTTCACCACAAGAGGCATATCACCCTTTATTTTTTAAGTCAAACTGCATTTTTTCATCTATTCTTATTAGAGGTTTAAGGCAATCTCACATGCAACCCAGATTTTATGCATTAGCATTTTAGTGTTCATGCTCCACTACATTGATTATCTAGCTGACTAAAAGTCCATGTGAATCATCTTAATTTAACTTTGCTAAAACTTTAAATTGAATTTCAATTTGGCGATCAACATCAAGATTTAAGAAGGCAACCAACTAATTGTCAACAGGCTTTTTTTCAAGGCATTTTAGGGACTGATTCGGGTCCCTAGAATCAAAGAAAATTATCATCGGGTCCCTAAAATCAGAGAAAATCGGGTCCCTAGAATCAGAGAAATCGGGTCTCTACAAATGCACACCGGGTACCTAACATTTTCCTTAAAAAAAACCTGTGTCAGCTTAACAATCTGGTCAACAAGCCTTTTAGTGTCTCTGCATTTTTAACTTCAAGCTGAGACAAAAGCGTGTTTACTTTTGCAAACTCAAGTCGCTTGAGGCTTGAATACAAATCAATACAAGAAATTGCTTTTATTGTAACTAAGTAATGCAAAATTTAAAACACATTTTCAGTTGCAATTGAACTACTCTACACCAAATTGCTCCAAACTAACACCTATCAAGAAAATAAGACGTGGGACAAATTTTCAGGATGAATATGCAATGTGACCCATAAACTAAAACAAACCTAGGTTATAGAACCCATAAATATATAGTGAAAAAACAGAATCCATAGGGTGACCTAAAAAGAATATAGGTTAACCCATAAAATCAGAAATGTTCAGGATAAACTTTAATTCTAAGATAAGCCCAAGGTATGACCCTTTTAAAATATGAACTAAATGAAAACATGACAATATTTAAGTAACCATAAATAAACTTTACGTGATAATTTGCACATTGTAAGCAATGTTGATTGTTCTATAGTGTATTAAAAAAATAACTGGAACATTGCACAGAACAAAAATTAACATGAACTATATTTTATTTTCAAGAAAACACACTTAACCTTACAGCCATTCTGAGTCTGTGTTTAAACTTAATATTTTAAAAAAGGTTACTAAAAACGTTTAGAATACCAATTTTCCCATAACCAACAATTCCAGCATTTTTATAGGCTACAAAAAATCAGAAAAAAAACACACTGATTGAATTTTGTTTTACATTATGACAGCATCCAAGATACATTAAGTTAACTCAAAAAATTTAGAACATAAATGATGTCAACATGCCACATTCTCATACTTCGCTTGTAAATTTACTAATATTCATGATCATAATTTTGAAAGATAATGAATTTATAACAAATTTGGCACTTTCATCATAAACAAGTAAGTTAGCTTAACCTTTGTTAACCAGTGCATACTTCCAAACAAGATGTTTAACAATATCAATTTTCTTCAAAATTTTGATGCAGTTCTTATTTGTAAACCTACAATTACTACATCTGTCAAAACCCAAGGTCTATGATCTTTGCTTTAATAAGCTGAGTTACTCTACTTCCTGATTGGTATCATATAAAATGTTAGATCTAGGTCAATTATTACATGATTTTTACATGTACCACTCTATGCATCCAAGCAAACTTTTGTGCTACAGTATATTATAGCCGAATTCAGTAGCAAATGTTCTGCTACACTTTCAAACGTCGCCCTACAATAAATGCTAAGAAACCTTCAGCACAGCCTAAAAACATTTGATTTGGCTTTGCTAAACCCCTAGTGTGAAACTTACCCGTTGTTTTTGTTTTAACTGAATATGGATAAACCTAAAACTAAACTGCTACGACAGGCTACGATTACCACAACTATCCAAAACCCATTAATCCATTATGCCTGTGCTTGATAGTCGAGTAAATTAGGCTATTCTGGTAGCATAAAAGTTTGCTTTGATGCATAAAGTAGGCTAGTATCCATTAATAATCCAATCCATGTAAAAATATAATACTTTTATTTCTTATTTCTTGTTGTAGCCTGCTAGAGTTTCAGTTTAAATTTGGGCTCGTCCACATCATATCTTGCAAAAACTTTGCTGTTTACATTACTACAACATCATCAGCTTTTCAGCTACCAGAATGGAACATCTTACGTATCGTGGTCTTATCGCTTGTTTACATAGCCACCTCATCGCTAAGGACGCGCGCGGTTCGTTTGAAAATGTTCGCTGTCCTCGTTGCCAGCGGTTCAGCTTATCGTTCCTAGTGACTCTGCAGCGACAGTGGCGGAAATTGCGAAAATTGATCAAAAACGACAAAAAACGTAGTCGGCGAAAAGCAAAGCGTCAATGAAATTTATCAAAACGCTTCAGTAAAATCTCGACACAAGCTTAATGTACTATGGCAAGATTTTAAAATGAAATGGCTTGTTATTTATTACAAAGATTTGCTTCTTAAATTAAATAAATCTCGGAAAATGTAGAAAACAAGTCCGAGTCAATGGCAGAAGGTTTCAAGTCAGTGCGATATGACTCTGACGAAATCGAGTCCTAGTCGAAGCAGAACTTCTTCTTAAGCAGGCAGAGGCGCAGCCAGAATGAGGCCGAAGAGGCCGTGCTCCCCCCCTC
>JGI24021J15306_10013850_pt1 | contig 10029 bp, 6 predicted proteins | sample Ectturendosymbi1_FD_15306 | JGI IMG/M metagenome (IMG submission 15306) | reverse complement strand
GCAATTTTGGAATACATTGTTCATCAGAAAAGGTAGAACAATGTAATGCAGTTGTATCTTTAGATGTTCCACTGACTATGTCTATGGAGTGGCCACCTCACACTTATAATTTTTAATTTTAACACTTTGAGAGGCAGTATACGATATATTCGTACCTAGATTTTGGCTTGAAAACAGCAGTTTTCGGTTGCCTTACCAACGCCGTAGCTCATCCGCTGATTGCGCTAGAGAGCTGTTCAAGGGCTCAAACGGATCGGCTAGTCTTCTAGTCTGCACTTGAAAAAAATTTGTTGGTTGCGGATTGCAGATTTTTTGTGAGTGACGTCATAATGAGGTAGTTTTGAAACCATTTTGGCTCATGTTGCATGGCCTAGGGCCCAACTGCTAGGCCAAAGTGTTTCGCTGAAGTTTTTATTGGAAACTAGGCTCGAGTCTTTTAAGCCTTTGATCAACTTTCTAGCGTTTCTGGGTCAAAAGTTATGATCTAAAATAAACAAATTAATTAATTATCTAATTAGCTAATTAGTCAAATATTTTTATTACTTTGGATCATAACTTTTGAACCTGAAACCCCAGCATGTTATCCAAAGTATCAAAAGACTTGGGTTGTAGCCTAGTTTCCAATGAAAACTTCAGCGATATACTACCATCGAACGGTTGGCGCCCAGGGCCAGGTGAAGTGGGCCAAGGTAGCCTAAAAGCCCTCCACTTATGACGTTACTCACAAAAAATTCGCACCCCCAACCAAAAAATTATTTTCGAGTGCCTGCTACAAGACTTGCCGCGTCTTTTGAGACTTTGACCGGGTCGGTAGCGCTTACCGGTCCAGAGAAATTCCCACGCAAAGGCATGTGCATTTCGGTGTTTTTTTGGAAATCCCCAAAAGCGGCCAGACGCCAAAGTGTTAAAGTGTTCGTTTTAATGTATATAACTTTTTTGTGCTCTCTTTCTTCAAGTACAGCAACTAGAAATAGCTGAACTTTAATTCATATATTCGTACAAGGCAGATTAGTTCGTAACACCAGTACTTGTATACAAACAGCTCTATACTTTAGAGCAGTATTTCCTAAACATTTGTGGTCATGGACCCCTGGTATTAGATCCTAATAAAGGTTATGGTCCCCTCAAGAAGAAAAGTTGCAATAAGTATATATATACTGTAGATTTGAAATTAGGTCCTGATGATTGTAGTAGTAATTGAAATGTCTGCAAAGCCTATTGATCATTCAAATCACATTCATGAACCCCTTAAATCACCTTTAGGGGCAAATCACCTTTACAGGCCCCTAAGGGATTCACGCACCCTAGGTCAAGAACCTGTGGTCTAGAGACATCTACTGTAACCAATGCTAACTTTGGCATGTCTGTGGAAAGTAATGCCAATGTGGTACAAGAGGTTTGACACTTGTAAATTTTTAGTTAATCTAAATTGATAATCATTTTTAAAACAAATCTCACAACCCCGTTAGATTGTGCCAATCATTTCCCTAGTCAGTCAATTTCTCAACAGCACCAGCACCTATGATGACCTCCTTTACCAGTTGTGTCTAGTACGGCAGTTTTTTTAGTTTACCACAGTGGTTTCAACTCTGTGTTTAATTTCCCCCTTCAGAAACTTTTCTTAAAAATCGCCACCTGCTTAGGATTTTAGTACTGGCTAAAATGCTATTATAATTTTATAAGATTTTAATGCTAATTAAATAAATGGCCAATCTAGTTAGTACAAAAAAACAAACAATTGCATTTATAGAAAAAATTTTATTCATTTTCAAAAACAATCGGTTCAAGCTACTGCTAACCTTAGATCTAGCCTTTTATCTTTAAGTTTTTTAAAGAAGTTTGCAAGTTGGTCAGCTTAAGTCGCATGGCGTTTCCACCAGTCTTGTTCATGTCAAGACGATTGCANTGTTTATTATGCATATGCAGCAGGCTTACTTGGGTGAAACCTTGCTCTGNAACCAGGGGTGCATCCATGGGGTCTGTTTGGTTGTCATAACAAGTCCCTTTGTACCGCAGGTAGGCTACTCAGCATCAAAGCTGACGATAAAATATCAAACGGTGTCACTACAAGTCTCTCTAAGGCCGGTGGTTTGGAACAGGCAACAGCCTACATTTCCCTTCTAACGTTGCATTGTCCTATTACGAAACAACAGCGTCCCTGCCTTGTCTAAATGGCGCCTGCGCAATGACATGAAACAATTCATGTTTTTGAACACTTTAAATTGATATTGCGTCGAATGCACGTGTTTTGGAATTTCCTCCTCTGGTAGTGCCAGCTTCAATGCAAGCAAAGCTGTCAGAAGCTCGTGCACTGCCACGCACACGCAGAGCTGTTTTGTAATATTTCACTTCATGGCGAGAGGACACAGTGTTCTATCACGATCATTTCGTTTTGCAGTTTCTGCCTAAATTTTATCTGCTGTATTCTACTACTAGGTTACCACTACATCAAGTAGGATTAAGCCTTCCTCGGCATCACGCCAAGTAATGTGGGTTCATTTCAACTTCAGCTATATTTTTACGAGGAATTTCTCATAATGAAAGGCGTGACAGCTAGCCTCAAATTGTGGTCACATTATCTAAACAGAATATCAGTCAAGCCTTCAGCATTGTATTTTGAAAACAGCTTTTTTAGAAGTGAGCAGTTGACGGTGTTGTTTTCTACGCACAATGTCCTGTATTGATTTCGAGTAAGTCACTTTTACATGACGATGTAAAATCATCAGAGCAGCTGCAACGCAATCGTTCTTCTCCGGAGTGATTTCGCAAGTATATTTATAACAACGCCATCTTTGATAGACAGTGCTCCACAGACGAAGTTGTGCAGTTGATTGTCAGCTTCAATATTATAAGTGTATGTACGTATGGATAAACAGCTCTCATTGCTGTATGGCTGACATTTGCTGACCTGAATGTTTGACAAGCTAAGTATCTTTTCAGCACCATGTTCCTCGGAACAAACATCAATTGTGATGTAATCAATGCGCTGTGACCGAAAGCAATGATAATTTTGGAATCTTTCCTTGTGTGTTTCGACAATGAGGTTAATGCCACTATCTGTTCTAAATAGTTAGTTGCGCTAGGCTACTAGCCCTACTAATCAAGTTTTATTGATTGGATTTTAGGTAGAGCTCAATAAGGCTTTTTTGGGCCAATACCGATGTTGTTATTTTTCATTGCCGATAATCGATATTTTGCAACACTGAAACCACAGTTGNAAGACAATGCTTCAGTGCGATGATGAAGCGTATAACATGAAATTCTGTGCAAACCTGGGCCACTAAGATAGTCNAAAAACATGGCCTTGGTCGCAGGCAGCCATCTGTTTACCGNGCAAAACCTGGGAGCGAATGTTGCATCATAGACCGGTTTATTGGGACAATTGCAGAGTGGTCTGAATTTTGCGCACTACTTGATGCAGTCGGAGGGCTGCGCATTGTAAGGAACAGTACAGAGAATTTGCGTTAATTATTCATAGACGAAGTAGCAACTTGGGTTCCCGACCACTCCGTGTAGAAAACTGGCGTAGCGGCTTTTATGAGCAAATATTGCCGACATACTGTACATTGGCAGATTTTTGCCGATATACTTTGGCAACATCGCAAACATCATCAGTCGATTTCTTGACTTAAGAGAAAATGTAGTTTATGCTGAAAATGGATATCAAAAGCTGCTCTTCCACGACAGACCATTTTTTCAGGCTAGATGCGCCACTGCCTGCAACATACAGTATGCTGTGGGAAACTCCAGCAGTAATATATGCTTCACCTTCCCCCTTCTGCACAAAATCAAATGCTCACTGCACTTGATCCAAAAGTCTGACTCTCTATTTAAATTAAATATGTCACGGGCTTCATCATTGCTTTGATAGTTGATTAAAAGTTCCTAAATGTGGAATCGCTTTCACTTGTGTTAGTAAACTTCCAAAAGGCACTTCACCCTGTCACTTTGTACCCATTCCAACTTGCGGCATTATCTCGACAACAGGAGGACTTCTTAGCAACCTGAAACTACAGGTGGCAAAAACAATTTTTTGGAATTCTTTGTTTAGCCAAAGATTGGTGGGTGGTTGGCATACATGCATACAGCCTACTGTTCTGGTGTGTTCTGTCATTAGTCAGATGAACACAGTACAGCTACATGCACAAGCACAGTGAAACATTCGAACTGACTGAAAAGCATGATAAGTACCTTATACAACTTATGGCTAACTGCCATCAATTTGCAAGCCGTTAATTGCTACGTAAATCATCTCGCAACAGTCATTTTCTACATGTTTTTTCAATAGAAGAGACTTGGTTCCACTGTTTTAATCAAGTTACGAACCAAAGTTTATAAAACACATGAAAATGGACTATATGATGTGTTTTGCCTAAGAAACATTGTTTTGGCCAATGCTCTGCTGAAGACTAATTGAAGTCTTGTTTCAAGGAAATTTTTCTAAGAATAACACATACAGTTGAAGGGATTTGTGACAGTTCACGGCGAAAATAATTAGGTTATAAACTTAATTACAACTCTTAATTGCAGCTGAAGTTGTTATGATGATTCAGTGGTAGCAATGTTATGATTATTGGACCATCTTTAGTATCTTCAAAGAAACTGAAGTTTTTCTTCTTTAAGAAATGGAGTTCAGCCAATTAGCTAGTTTTCAATAGCTATATCAGTACTAGTCGCTTTCAACCAACGTAAGTATGATAAAATGAACTAATGTATACCACTGTATGTGAAAGAAGTCCAAAATTCCATGCATGTTGATATGCCTACAGACTTGCAAATGCTATTGCTTCATGCCCTTTATTTGACACTGCTCATGCAATGACTGGGTGAACATACTACCAAACTACTTTTTGCAATAGTTTCTCCACTATTTTATCTTGTTTTAAACATTAGGCTTAACAATATGCCTGAACATTCTTCAGAAGCACAGTTCTTAGCTTCCAACCAATAACACTCCCTATGGCCTCAGATCAGTGGTTCCCAAACTGGGGGTAAATTACTCCCTGGAGGTAATATGCAATTCTTCAGGGAGTAAAGGCGAACCAAAACCACAATGTTGTTCTATATTATGAGCAATCACTGCAAAATATTAAGGGTAATAGGACCCAATCGCTGTTACCCTCAATGATGCTTTAGGTAATGCCTCGCAACAAGTTAGTGAACCACTGCCTTAGATAGTTGGTGCAGTGAAGTGTTACACAGGACAATGTTAGTTTGATTGGTGCATCACCAGTCCTATATCTTGTGTTTTGTAACCTTTGTTACGAACCATGGAGTCTAAAGTGCATCAAATTATTTGGTTCCGAAGTGGTAATTACAGCTTTTATTTTTGGAATCAATTCAAAATTTTAGTATGTTCCATCCTGCAGAAATCGCCACATGGAAAGTGAAATTGCCCCCCAAATTTGGTAAATCACAAAATTGCATAAAATCGCCCTACAATTTCACCCCCGTTGAATTCCACTGGTTTACCCTAACATTGTACAATTGTTTTACTCCAATTGACCGTAATATGCAGACCACTTGATATTAAAGAGTTGGTGCAATCAGCTTGCTTGTTTTGTTTACTGTTTAGATTGCTTGCAAAACAAGCGAAGAAGTATGAGAAACAGAAAACAAAGGAAGATCGAGAAAAGAAGGAGCTCGCTGAGGCTGAATCTAAAAGCAAAGTTGCTCGCTTTGTCAAAACTGAAAAGTCAATACTCAGCAGTTCAGCAAAAGCTTTCAAAGATAACGAAAAACAAAACGGTTGGTTGGTAATTGATTTTGAAAGTAGTCTTTAAGTTGTCATCAAATGACAATTTCTTTTGAGAAAAAATGTGCTTCTCATGCCATTATGGTCCTAATCAAGACGCAGTAATGTAATTTTGTGTGTCCACAAGGGACATGCATTATAGAACATTTAGAGGTTCGGGAATATCCCAGAATCTTTATTTCGAATCCAGAATATAGAATGCTCTTCCGGAACAACTTGTCAGGAGCAAAATGAGCTGATTCCGCAGATGTTTAGAACGTCGATCAGCGATGACACCACCTGTTAATTAGCTCGTTAGGTCACCATGCAGTGTCGTGAGCTTGTTGAGTGTTTCTTTCTCTTACTCAGGAGCGCAAAGAGTGCCACTGCAGAATTTACTGAAATTATTTGTTTGGACAACTTTGCTATTTTTCATGTTTATTTAATCCAAATTTGTTTCGAATCTAAGTATTCGAAAAAACTCTGATTTTTGGATTCGAATGCTGAAGGATTCGAATCCATGGGATTCGATATTCCATTATATGCATCGAACTCTTCTTGAAGTGCTTTTTGACCCGATAGTCGTGCAGTTATCATCTGACAAAAACTGACTACCTCAAAGTGGCTTGCTCTAACATGGTGCAGCCTCAACATAGTGGTAGTCACAAAGCATTTGAAAGTATTGCGGACTTGACACATTGTTAAATTTTTTCCTCTCTGCGTTGGAGCTGTGTGTGGCACCGACAACTATGGCGTCTTTCGCTACTTTACATTTTTCAACGACACGCTGTTCAATGCGCGCTCGTTGCATGCTACAGATCAGTGGTTCTCAACCTTTTTTCTACCACGCCTCCCTTTTAAGGAATGGTTCTTTGTTTCAAGCCTCTCTGAGATGGAATAAGTTGTGAAAACAAATGTATTTGTTGATAAGTTTATCGATCAAACTTTCAGTTTCCATGTTGTAGGGCGCGTAAGGGCTCACTCCCCCCTGGAAATTTATTGACGGTCCCCCGGAGAGATGTGCCCCCGGTTAGGAACTACTGCTATAGGTCGAAAAACTACTTGTTTATTTGTCACTGTGGAAGCGGGCCATTTTTATGACCTAAAAGACTTGATAAGATAACTTTATTTTTCAGAAAATATGACTTTCTAGACCATAGGACTACTTTACAAAGAAGCATTACCAGCGAAAATAGAGATGAGAGATGGTAGCTCATGGTTTGGAAGCTCACTAACATAAACAGCTCAAAACATGAGCAAAACATATGGTTTGGTTTGAAGCAAATTGAAAACATGCATGAAGATTGGTTTGTTTCTTTGGGCCAGTAAGAACACGCATTTTTGCCCCGAAGTTTGGGGCAGCAAAAACATGCATTTTTAGGCAGTGCGCTACATTTCATCCAATTAACCTGGTGCACCTACGTCTTTGCCAACATTTGTAGGGTAATCAAGTGGGTGCAGTTTGCAGGATGCTGCTTAGACCTATCGATATAGTAGTTTCACCTGATGTTTGGAGATTGTTTTAATGGTTTCCTTAATGAATTAGGTCGAAAATATGCACAATATGACTTTATGACCCACTGCAACATGGAAAATATGACTTTATAATTTTTGTTATAGACTTCGTAGGGGTACGATTTTTGTTTTAAAATTCGATTCATAGCTTTCCGAAGCACGGAAAAAATATTGCTTTAAACAGGTTTTTTTAAAGGAAACTGTTGGGTACCCGGTATGGATCTGTAGGGACCCGATTTCTCTGCTTCTAGGGACCCGATTTTCTCTGATTTTAGGGACCCGATGATAATTTTCTTTTGATTCTATGGACCCGATTTGAAATTCTAGGGACCCGAATCGGGTCCCTAAAACGCCTTAAAAAAACCTGCTCTAAATGGCCCTAGCAATCGCACTTGGTGACGCAATCGCATATATGTCTTCAATAATATTACTTCAGACACACCGAGCTGCAGCAACATGAGTGATGGCAAAGAAAAAGACCTGCCTAGTTTTTGGATTCCTTCCCTTACTCCAGCCGCAGAGAAGGAGAAAGTATCTAAGCCGGATTCTAAGGTCAGTCATTTCGGTACTGTATATTTACTTAATTGTGTCTTACTGTTTACGGAACAAACGAAAATTAGCAGTGACGCTACTCGAAACAATGGAGATTTATTCATAAGTCAGATTCAGCGCATGAGCCGAAGGCTGGGTAATCAGTGTCATGATAATCATTAGACTACGGTAATTGATCACCACAGCTTCTTATTACGTTTTGGAGAACGCATCAAACTCGTATGATTTTCAAAATTGTTTGTTCCTTTATCAACAGAAGGGATTTCGCTTTCCTTACGTTGCTTTTTTGTTTGTTCCATTTCTCGCCGTGGTCATCGCCGCGAATTCGTTTCAGTTGAAACACGTGTTTGTATTGCGCCGTTTGTTGCAGGTTTATTGTCCAATGAGCAAAAAACCGCTCAAGTTAAAGGATCTTATTCCCGTAAAGTTCACGCCGATTGCTGACCGCGACAAGAAGACTTCACTCATTGCTAAAGAGGTTCAGTCATTCCTGTGGTTTCTGAACTATGTGTTTTATGTCAAGTTGTTTTTTTTGTGACCGCAGGTGTACGCTTTTTTCCAACACTAGTTATTGTCGGGATACAGACCCATAACTACATTTCGGTGTAAATGCGAACTTTTAATTTCTAGATAACATCACGTTGTTTTCGCTTTTGCTCTCTTTGCGGCTTAAACCAACATTCACGCAACATTCCTTCACACTTCTCCGTTTCGCCTTCAAACTGCCAGTTAAGTTGAGCAGAACTGCTGCTTGTTGTACGTTATCTTCACATCGAGCAGGACCCGTTAGGAGTCAAGCGTTTCAACTGACGTGGATTGGCTGTGACGTCACCATGACTGTGAAATTCAAACGAACCTGAGACTCGACCTATTCCGACCTTTGCAATTCGAACGTTGTGAAGTTCGAGGAGTTAATTTGAATGAGACGTCAAAACTCGGACCCTGGTTCGCTGTATGTGTTACCAAATAAGCTTATAACTCATTGTCCATAATATTTACGCTGCTTTTCAACTCTTCACGATAGATTATCCTCTCACTGAAGCAAAGCCATTTCAGCAACTGCCTGTTTTGTAAAGTACAGGGACTAATAGACGCAGCCCTGTCTCAAACGTTTCTGTATAACGTAGCTCCTTAACCGGAGACCGTGGGTCTCGAGGCCCTGGATGGGAACAATCGGTGGCCTTCACCTGAGGAGTTATGACAAACAATCACGTGACGGCAGAGGGTCACGGGTGTTAAGTGTCACGGAAAGGTGCCACGGACCATCAGGGGTCGTGAAACGCGGTCTTAGTCCGCAGTTGTTCAGTGATCACAAAACTGCGCCGGTGCAAGTCTGTTGCAATCTGCTTTTTTTCGCTGAGACATTTAGTCCCGCAATATTGTATTAAAACTCGCCGCAACATATTTTCGGACGTTATGACCGAATTTGCTTGATATTTTTCGGTCTATAAAAACAAGTTCGATCTAAGACCGAAAAAAACAACAGACCTTTGACGTTTTTCAGGCCCGATGGATGTGCGCCGTGACCCACGACACGTTGGGCAACTTTGTCCCTTGCGCAGTGCTCCGGCCTACCGGAGACGTCGTGACCTTGGAATGCGTGGACAAGGTGATACGCAAGAACGAAATGCAGCACCCCCTCACCGGGAACCCCCTGAAGGAGAGTGACATCATCCCCTTGGTGCGGGGGGGGACCGGATTCGCGAAGACCAACGAAAGATTGGATGCGAAGCGTTACGGTCCGGTGCTCATGGCATGAACTCTGTACGGGTTCAAAGGTTGAAATGAAATGCTGTGCACTTGTAAGAAATGTTGCGGCATTCGTTGACTGGGCTGCTGACCAGGGGTTGCGGAATCGGAGGCAATATGTCCGACCTTTCCTAAATTTCCTACTCCGGATTCCGACTTCTTAATGAAACGTGAATGAAGTTTGGCTGTTAAGAATTTTGTAGCAACTCGCAATCAACGGAAATCGTGGTACACATTCTCTGTTTCAACGAAAGTTTTGAAAGAAATTGTACCATTTCATCAGGAATTCCCAACTTAGGAGTGTGATGTAAAAAAAAATGATTCAGTTGGACTTCCAGAGTTGGACAAAAAATCCGACGCCCACTCCTAGTGTTCTTAGCAATCCGACTCCACCCAAAAACCTCCGACTCCATGCGACTCCAACTCCGCAACCCTACTGGTGGCCTCAAGTTTGTGGGTTGTTGGGAGCCGGCTCATCC
>JGI24021J15306_10013849_pt1 | contig 10029 bp, 7 predicted proteins | sample Ectturendosymbi1_FD_15306 | JGI IMG/M metagenome (IMG submission 15306) | reverse complement strand
ACAAAGCATCCTGCCAAGTTTTGAATTAAAAAATTGTGGAGAAGAAAAGTTATAACAGTTTTTATATCACCTGGTCCTAGACAGCGTTTCTGTTTTTCGACTCCGTCCGAAAATGCGCATGCGTTCAGCTGTGCTTTGCCGATCGCTAAATAACTCAGGTTGGTTTCGATTTGACTAAAACGTACAGCACTATTTTGTTTCGATATGTAAAACCTTCAAAGATATTTTTGTTGTACTAACTGAACTACGAAACAAAATTATTACACACACTGTACCACAAAAAACATGCAAAATTTTATTTTTGCATGAAAAAGCCACACAAAATTTTCTTTGCACACAAAAAAAAAGATGCAAAATTGTACTCGCACGTGGCCTGAGCATTTGACAACTGTCAGCTCTTGGATGCTGAAATGTAACGCTTCTGCTGTTGTTGTTGCAGAAAAATGTGAATATCACAGAATATGTTGTGATTACCTTGTAGCAGCTGCATGTCAAGATGGTAGTGCATGAAACGAGAGGAAAAAAACTACAACATTTTTATCAGCCGGTTGTAAATATGGTTTGAAATTTGTGGAAAAGTTATGCACGCACGTTCAGGTGCTTAGTGTTGTTGCGATGGTAAAGAACGAACGGCAAGGGTGCAATACGAGCTTTTTGTTGGCAGCAACTTTTATTGTTCTCTGTTGAACACTAAATCTCCATTGATATGTATTGTTGGGAAGCAGCAAAAAGATCACACGCCGCGATCACTGAATTACTGCTTTTTCGCAAATCAACCGGTGTTATTCTTCGCGATGCCCTTCCTGCCTCACAAAGGCTTTGCGCTAACGGGCCGTTTGAAGACTGCCAAGTGCAAATGTTTGTGAAGAAGCGCACATTGCCAAGTGCGAATGTTTGTGAAGCAGGGCTAATTGCCTAGTGCGAATATTTTTGAAGCAGCGGAACAGGCGGCGCCAGCAGTTACTTGCTGTTGAAAGTAAAACAATTTTGCAGCAGCTAAAACCGTCAACTCTCTACATGATGCTCCAACTCACGCTAATTTTTTATTCACATCACACTGGAATGCGTTCAGAAATGCTTTACACTAACGGGTCATTTGAAATCTGTCAAGAACAAATGTTTGTGAAGTGGCGTCAAAAAGACGGCTGAAGCATTTACTTGCTGCCAAAAAAAAAAAATTTATGCTCAAGCAAAACTTGTCAAATCTCTACGTGATATGTTCTAATTCAGTAAAAAGGTTTTTGAGTAATTATACACTAATGGGCCATTTGAAATCTGCCAATAGCGAATGTTTGTGAAACAGTGTCGAACGCACAGCTGAAGCATTTACTTGCTGTCGAAAATAATATTTATGCTCAAGCAAAAATCATCAAATCTCTACATGATAGGTTTTAACTCAGCAAGAAAATTTCTGAGTGATTGTTTATGCACATTACATTAGAAACCGCTCCCAATGAAATGCAATGTGACGAGACAATCAGCCACATGGTTACAACCGGCTGATCTTATTTCCGCACTCTGCGAAACGCGTGCGTGACTGCAGGCAAAATATACCATGGTTGCTTTGAAATGTTCTCCTGACTACACCATGTGTCAAATAACATAAATATATTTTTTCTGGTTGCTAGAGACTTGTACGAAATGTTCGTACTTTATAGAGGAAAACATGCGACCCAAAGCTCAATGGTTGGCATTTGAAGTGAAGTACGAGTATATCGTGCACTGGTCCACAAATATATCGTGGGCCAACGGTCTACGGTTGGGCAAGTTTCCAGACAACCGGCGCTTGATGTGTTAAGGCTGGTGTGAAATCTTTAGTGCTACATAGCCAAGGTCATATTGCACAGGTTGCATGTCAAGAATCATGATTTGAGGTGATAGCTGTCTGATCTCTATTTACGGTGTTCAAAATTTTAAATTTTGTGTAAAATTTGGTGGTACCTATCAAACATCAAGAAGATCATCGTCCAAGCTGGTCAGTTCTAGACATTAGTCAGCACTAAAGTGTTTACCAGGTGCATTAAAGTAATTTTTGTTTAAAGTAGACTTTCTTTAACTACCACTGTTTGCTTTGGATTTGTGTGTTGCTGCCCCACCAACTTAATTCCTTTATTGGGAAATGCTGATTGCTGCCAAAACAGCTCGGGGCAGTTGGCGTTTGTATTTCACAGCAAGAGTTGAGCAGGCCTTTCTGTTCTTGTTGATGTTACCTGTTTTTGATGCTGCTCTTTGTTTTTGGTGACGGTACCTCTGGTTTTATGTTGAGCAAAGCCTAGCATATGAGAGTTGCCTCACTGGTTTCGTGTGTCACATTACCACTGTTTTTTTGTTTAAATATTTGATGATGTACTAACAGGGAAAGAATTTTGGAGGATAACTACTGTGATGTCGTACTTTGTGTGGGTGATAAGGAGTTTCTTGGACATCGTTGTGTCATTGGAAAGCTCTCAAAGATGTTGGACAAAATGTTTAAAATCAAGGTATGCATTTTTGTGCTTAGATTGATTTTGTTATCCTCTCTGTGTTGTGTTTGTAATGCTTTTTCTTTGTAGTCACATATATAGTTTTGATGATTTTTTAATCCATGGAAATGGATCTACTCGCCTTCAGCTGAAACTGGGCTATAATGTGGACCTTGTTTTTCTGTGGGGTTTTCTGGTTGATGCACAGTGTAGTATACTGATGACTGTATAACTGCTTGACCCTAAACCTTGAGCAGGCTTGGTTTGGAATATATAAAAGCAATTAAACTCTGTTGCAGAAGTTCTACCACTTGCACATCGCTAAACATATTATTCTGTTGCAATTGAGATTTTGGGGTGTTGGTTGCTGAACTTCTCTTTTGCAGAAAATAGATCTTGAGACTGTTATAACAAAAACTTCAGACTTTTTTTTTATCAGATGAAGGAGAAAAATGAGCGAAAAATAGTTTTGAAAGGAGTTGATGCTGAAGGAATGTTATTGGTTATGGAATACATTTATACAGCAAGAATAACAATAAACAAAAATAATGCCGTGCAGCTGCTCACCATATCTGATTACCTGCAAATTGATGGTATGATATGCTAGTTTCTAAGACGTAAACTAGTGAAGGCACAGTAATATCTTTATTTAGGGATTTTGTTGCATTTATTTTTTATTCTTAGAAATATGTGGCTTGGACTAAAACTGTCTTTTTGAATTGTCTCATTTCTATACTATTTTTTAAGCTCTAAAGGAACACTGCATACAGTTTTTCGTCCAAGGAATGAAAACTGAAAATATATTAAGTCTCAAAGCTGCTGCGGATATGTATCATGAACGGACTCTTAAAAAAAATGCAGAAATATTTGTTTCGACAAATATTGAAAATATAGTACATCAGCAAGAGTTTAAAGATTTCACTCCAGAAGAAGTTTTGTCTGTGCTGGAAAGCAGAAAGTCAAAAGTAAGATTTTGTATGAAAAGTTGTTGACTGCTATTTCGCGATGCCGAAATTTCAGATGAGCAATGAATTATTCAGATGTATAATCACGTTTTTCATAGAAAATGACAAGCTGTTACAGAAAATCAATTGGTATAACATGTAAAAACGTTATGTGTACATTGGCAAAGTCAATCTGCTGGTATTTGGTGTTGAAGCAAAGTAAATCATTTTGTAGAAAGCACATTACTTAATTTTAAAAAATTGTGTAAGCCGTGGCTTACGATAGATTAAATTCGGTAAATGCAAACCGACACGAAGTGCATGGATGCTTTGATTTTTCCCACATGCTGCAAAAAGTTGACAGAAAAGTAGAAGCAATGCAGTGTAGACTTTGGTTTCTCTTTGACAATGACTCTACTGCCAGGAAACTCACACAATGGTGGCAATTTTTTCAGTGAAAATGTTTTTTGGCAAATATGTAAAAAACATCAAGAATCGATGGTGTAACATCTCACGAGCTGCTCCGTGTTTGCAATGTTTTGTGAGTTGTGTTGTTTCATTTGTATGANGTAATAATTAAGATGTGCCTGTGTCACTAATTTCCTCTTAACAATTTTTTTCCCTATCTGTGTCTTCCTCACAACACTCATGTTGTCATCCTACAAACAATTTTTATCTATGTAAGTTTGGCTGTCTGGATGTTTGCATGATGTTACGTTTACATTGTGAACAAAATATTTAGAGAGATTATGAAGAGCTGGCTTACAACAGTTTTGTCATGTGGGCTGAACATAACAAATCTGAGAGAAAAGGTGCATTTGAGGACTTGCTTCAGACTGTCAAGCTCTATTTGCTCCCTTTGAGAAAGTTAGAAGAAGCTGCTAAACAAGTACTTTAGATTATTAAAATGTTTTTTGTTTTGTTTTTTAGCAAAATGTGTTTCTTACAGTTGCTTTAGTTGCTGCATGATGGTAGGCATCTGGTTAGAGTCTGAAAAAGCCGCTTGTGTCATATTGAGCTAACGATAATAATGATTCAGTTCACGTCAGTTTCGTTGTTCTCGTTTTATGCTCCCTCTGGAGTGTCGCTAGTGGTCAGTGGTGCCGATCTCTCTTTGCTCATGCTGTGGTAGGGATGTCTAGGAACTTCTAGATGTTCCTGGCGCTGTAGAGTTTCTACATATCCTTGGCGATATAGGTAACCCAGCTACCTTCGTACTGAATGCTACCTTGGTGGTGGGTTAGTGGCAGCACTGCAAGTGAATTTTTCCCTTGTGTGATTACCATGGGTGACGAAACCTTTTTCAAAATGGGGGGGCACAAGTGCATGTCAAAAAACTCTATAGAAGATTTTTGTGGTTTAAATGGGCAATTGCGATGTCACAACTGTTGTATTATGACGTTATTAACTTTTGTTAGCATGTTTAAGCAATTTTATGCAATGTTTTATAAGTCCCCAATGACTCTTTCTACACTAGCCCCTGACCTGACTTCCACACTACCTTGCTACACTGACTTGAGCATATAAAAGTAACTAGTTGTTCTTCATCTTGCACAAAATTCATTCACAAGTAAGTACACAAATACAGCATGCACAAAGCTAAGGGAATATCCACATATTACATCATCAGATAGGGTGAATGGGGCTTTTATAAATGATGATGGGGTAAAAATAAGATATCCAAAATTAGAATGGGGTAAAAATAGAGCTTTGCCGACATCGCCTACAGATTGGAAGGTATCAAATACAAAAGACGATGATATGTTCTTCAATAGTTTTAGTTCATTTGCAAGGGCATCTACATCTATGTTGTCATCCAATATAGCCATTGTGCCGCCTTGGAAAGTGGATTCATCCTCCCCTCTTGCTACAGCTAAAATTACTTGCTCAATATCACAAAGATACTGCAATGTTTCATGATTAATCTCTCTTCTATTTTATTGACTATCGAATAAACAGCTTGTAAATGTTGTAAAAAATTGGTGAGGTGAAGTAAATCTTGTGTTATCTGAACCATTGTCAAACTTGCAGGGGAGTCTTTTTCAGCGTGGCATAACAGGAGGTTCTATGTCCAATTTTCCTGTTCCTTTATGATTTGCTCGAAACATTCTGGAGCTTTTTCTCTCGTAGTCTTCAAAATTGTTTTTAAGAGGTCTTTGCATTTTATTGCTTCACACGCAGTGTCATGTTTGTCCTCTGAAGGCCAGCAACTAGGACTTCAGCTGCAGAGAAGATTGCTTTGCCCACGTGAAGACCAATGGAAACTCCAAAATCGAACATGTTCTTCAACAAGCCAGGAGCTGACTAAAAACCCTCGCTGCACCCTCCTTCCTCCGATATACTTTGCAGGGCTTCAATGAGTCACTGAAAATTTTCCAGGACAGATGGAATCGGACTCAAACGGATGACCTCGATTAAAGCGCGAGAGAACGTCTACTACGAACGATGTTGCTTGGTTCAGGTCACTTGCAACGTGAACGCGAAAGGCCAGACATGGAACGAAAATATATGAACAGTGACGAGACCCAATGAAAAGAGCCCAAGTTAACAACTTGGTGAAGTGGATGGTGGCATAAATGCACAAAGCAAGCTCGCGTTCTCCAATATGAATCGTGATTGAAGACTCGGGCTGAGTCCAACGAGTTCGTGTGCCGGAGTCGCTACTGGGCTATTAAAATACCAAAAACACAGCCCAAAAAAGGCAAAAATGACACAGTCACCAAGATACATGTCACCAAAATGACACATGACAATCACCAAGATACAGACTGGGGTGTGGGAACGTCGGTCGTTGGTGTGAATCGCGAGCGTGGAGGTTTGTAGACATGGGTGTCGGAAGGATTATTCCTGGGAGGGGGGCAAAAGTGGTGCAATTTGATTTTTCCCACTCAAAACTAAGAAAACAACCTTTTTTGCTGAAAATTTTAATTACTGATTTTATTTAAACTTGCCAAGAGTTTGCGTGAGAACTCATGTATGTTATGCAATGATTTCATCTTCGGTGATAACTTAATTTTCGATATTTTTTTGCTTAACATAGGTGTAAATTTTTCAAGTCAAGATGTCTGTGACTTTGATGCTGTCATGAATACAATTTGTTTTTTAGGGCTTGCATTTTTTTAACTTTTCACAGCCACTTGTCACGGAAAGCCATGCTTGCAAAGACTTCTTGATAGCACAATTGCTTTTGCGTCTTAAACTTCCCCCTCCTGTCGGCGCTAAAATCGAAGGTAAGTTAATCGAACTAATATATTACAGATATGGAGAGATATTTTAAACCACTCAGCTATAATCCCATTTTTTCATCTATTCTTCTTAAAAACATTTCTTTGCTGAAGTGGTTTCAGGCAGCACGAAATGCATCGATTTTGCAAAATGCGGATGAAATTGGCAAAGAAAATATTGTAACAAATTTGATAAATCTAGACTCTAGAGGTTTACTCTCCTGGAGGAAATGCAAATGAAAAACGAATCATGTAAAGCTGCTAGCTGAGTTCGACCAAAATTGCACGCTTAGGATTTTGCTGAAAGTTGATTGACTGGGCCAATCGAGGCCCTACCGAGAAATGAAATAGTTAAAATTTGTATGGCTTAATGGCTGTCGTTGCAAACTTCTACGTCAAATTAGAACAATTCTGTAAGAATTGGATCTGACATCCCGCTATTTATCCTTACTGTGGTAAGTTAAGTTTTTGGTATGAAAGTTGAAGATGTGATACCCATGCTATTCAAAGTTTGCATGCTTTTATTTGTTGCTCACTAACAATGCTATCTTGGAAGCTTGGCTTTGGCCTCTACAAGCCAGATCGACAGGTGGGCTTATTTCTGTGATATTCCTGTATTGGCTTTAAATAGTATAACTGAATCACAAAAACGGCTGACTTACGTTTGTAAGCACATATAATTTTAATTGAATGCCAGTTTTGATTTACCTGATCATACCACCGAGCAGATACAGTAGTTTATGTTCAAAACTGCTGAAGCATGTGGTTGGTCGACACACACAGTGGTTTGTTGTTAACGGTGTTTATCGTCCTGACATAGGCCTTCTCATGACAAAACAACGGCTGCAGTTCTGTTATTATCAGCATTTGCTCATGGAGAAAATAAATTTGTGTGGATTTTAGTGTTAGGGATGCTATTTTGAAATAGCAACATAACAAAATCACGCAGTAATGATTCTTTAGTGGTAAACTAAGCCTACAGTTAAAGGAAAAGCTTTTAATCTTTAAAATACCAATTTCAGTGTTTCTCAGCATGTCGTACGTGTACCACCAGCGACATTCTGATTCAGAATTTGCCATATAAAGATATTGGAATTACTAAATAAGGGAGCAAAATGTGCTTGTGTTTTTTATATTTTAGAATGTTTTTGCTTAGTTTTTCAATTGCAAAAACCTGTAGTAAGCTCCCAATGCACTATAGCAGGAGTGGCCAACATGTCGATCGCGATCGACCGGTCGATCGCGCCTGATTTTGCATTGAATTGACAAGATACTTAAAAAGAACATTTTTGAAGCAACATTTCAGAAAGTACATAAAAAAGAAAAACGTTGCCTTTTATGACATTTGTACTTGTAACTTTATAACCGACCGGTCGATCGCGAATTATCAAGAAATTTTCTAGTCGATCCCACTCAAAGATAAGTTGGCCACCCCTGCACTATAGCAATTTCAACTTTTGTTTCATTGTAAAAACAGCAAAATCATGTTCGTTTCCAAACATGTGGTTAGAGACCTTCTTTGTAAATGAAGCAACTGCGTTCCTAATCAAGCTTTTTGTTTCTAAAACAGCGATTATTAAAAAAGTTTGAAGGTTTTTTTCCCAGAGGTAATGGCATTTAGTCAGCTGCAACCAAGGGCGTACGCAAGGGAGGTTGGGGTTAAACCCCCCCTTCAAGCTTGATATTTTACAACAACATTGTTACCTGCGCAAAGGAGATCAATTATTTTTGCATACTTTTTGCTTGTTAATTTGTCGATTTAATGCAAATGCCACGGAATAAATTTGCATGCAAATTTCAAGGAACATTGCAAATGGGCCAAAAAGTAATAACTATGTTTTGGTGGGAATTCGGGCTATCGCTTGCATCCACAAACCACCTCACCACTTTTTGCAGACCCTCCATTCACTACGCATGTTTAAAATGGTGTTCCGCGATAGTTCATCTTATCCAAACAATTGTCTTTATTTTGTCTGCTAAGGCTGATCAGCACAAGCGCTGACCGCATTGGCTGCATTACCAGTTTCTGTGGCATGATAGAACTGTTGCACGAGCTCAAAAACAGCAGTTTTTAACAAAGAAGCATTCAGGCATTTGATAATATCTCAGCAGGGAAAAAGGAAAAATAAGTTTGCTGGACTTCTATAGATAACAAAAAATTGAAAGTTTTCTTACGTAGTTTATGCGCATTCTCAATTCTTGTACAGTTTAGCAAGATTCAATCTTTCAAACCGGGGTGTGCACCAGCCAGGGCAGCCGTACACTTTTTATGCTCGGCTGCTCGTATTCGGCAAGACATCAGCGCAGCCTCATTTTTGCAGTTGGTTGTAAATTGCTCTGACACAATGATGAGTGTGTTTCACTCCCCTGTTTAGACGCGCAACCTGATATTTTTGCAGTTATGAACTGCTGTGCGGTAGCGTTGAGTTTATTTTCCTCCAATATCCTGACTTGGAGCGCTGATAGTTTATATTCGGTGCAATGACACATAAAATTAGGGCAGTAAAACTTCGCCAAAGCATTGATTTGAAAACATGAGTATGACGTCAAATTGTGACGTCACAAAGAGCGCACACCAATTTCAAATGACAACCATATGCCACTGAATGAACCCTCCCCCATGAAAATTTTCTGCGTAGACCACTGGTTGCAACACTAAAATTTTCAAGTGCTGTCGTTTCTTTTGTAAAAAGCGCGAAGACCATGATTCGACGGTGGTTTGAGACATTACCAGATTCCTATTTTGAAGAGTCATTGTTTCATTGTGGGGATTGTTCTTGTGTTTGTCATGACCTGCATCGTATACAATCACCTTTAATTTAACTGTTGCAGTTTGCTATAACCATTTGAAAGAAAACAGCATCCACTTTTACTCTTGATTCTTCATCAAAATGCGAGCTTTAAGATATTTTGTGTTTTTTTGCCTGAGCAACTCCATAAGCTATTTTAGTATGCAATTTTAGAAATATAATTTTCAAAACTCTAACCCAAGTTTTGCCAATGTTGCAACAATTTTGAAACGTGTCCTAGAGCTCTCCGTCATTGAAGTGTCTTGTCTGGCTGCGCTGGTTCCACCAGTTCTTGTGTTAAAATGTACCTTGATTTTTGAAAGCTTTGCAGTGTAATTATTGCTTAAAGCCTTCAAAAATTAAGGAACTTGTGTGGCTGGCACATGCCGACGCGAAGAATGTACCAAAAGGTAAATGATATGGAAACACGTGGTGGACCTTCCGAGCAGTCACTTGTCGGCAGTTAAATGGGTACAAATAATAAGGTGCCAAATCAACAAGGCTTTAAAGCAAGGGTGACGAACCTATTTGCTATCGCGGGCCACTTTGTCAGTTACCGCTGAGTAAGCGGGCCGCACAACTTTTTAGTCATACTATGAAACCTGTTAAA
>JGI24021J15306_10013848_pt1 | contig 10030 bp, 7 predicted proteins | sample Ectturendosymbi1_FD_15306 | JGI IMG/M metagenome (IMG submission 15306) | reverse complement strand
GTCATTCAGCTTTATGTGACTGTGGGCCTAGGAATTAGGCTGAAGTCAATGTCCGTGAGGTCTTGGAGGTGAACATCACTTCGTTTGCCTCGAAATCGTTGTACTGCAGCAAGGGTGCTCCTCAAAAGAGCAAACCTGAGCTTTGTCCTTATGTACGTTATGACAGATGCATACGGCTCCCTTTCCCTTCAATTAACATTGCTAAATTTCGACATCGTATCGGTACCATCCAACACCTTGGTTGTATTGTTTAGTGGAAGTCGATCGGTTAGGCTATCATCATGCCATTGTGGGGTAATCGGGAATTTTTCAGAGTTCGGGTTTTTGGGAAAGATGATGTAATTTTTGTAGTCTGCACATGTGCATTTGAATAAATGACCCATTTGAGATAGTTTGTTTTTTCTTTGCCAAGAGCAAGAATTGGTCAGTTATTAGTGTCAGCTTAGATATAGTTCAAGGTTGTGCATGGAGTCTTTAGTCTAATCAAATGAGTGTTATATATTAGCCTACATAGATAATACTGACAAAGGGTGTTTTAAAAATTTCTGGTAGCAAGAGCCTGAAGAGGTCAGGAAGGTAAAAAAATCCAACCATTACCATGCATCGGGTGGAACTACTCACGTAATACAGTACATACTGGTATTCATTGCTGATGTGTGGCTTACTCCCTAAGGTCTTGCATGAAGCTGTCCTCACACAAAATTTTTGAACATTTCTCTTTTTCCTGCCTGCAGTGCAACAAATTATCAAGTCCATATCCAGATATATGTTAAGCTTAAACTGGTTGATACAGATGGTTTAGGGACTGTTTACCAGCAGCAAGTATTAGTATCCAGAGAAATGTTATCTTATGCTTTGTTGCTACTTTAATTTAGAAAGATTTAAGTTATGTTAAACCTTTATAGCCTGATTACTATATTGTTTCAATGAAAAATGAAAACAGCAACCAAGATTTTGTATGTTGTTTTCATTTCTGATGTTTTCAGCAGCCCACCCTAAAAGAATATAAATCTTGTTGAATACAATTGTGAAATGAAAAAAATAGATGTGCATATGCTTAGTATACCTGCTTTTGCCTGTCTTGAAAATAGAAAACAACACAAGATTACACATTATTCTGATTAAAAATAATATTTGGTGTTTCAAACATGAGATTTTATGATATGCTTTATAGTTACTTTTGAAACCTAGTGATAAATGTGGATAGTATTTTTTTGAAGTGACGACGGATATGCCTGTCCTGACGCAACTCAAATAAAAGGGCCAGTTTGTCACTCAAACTGTGTGGATCTCATAGCCTAAGGGTTATGCGTTATGGCTGCTATGCTAATGGTTTTTGGTTCGACTCTCACCTTGCCGACTTTTGTTTTTTTCTTTACCTTTTTTCAGGCCTAGGTGTTGCATTTAGGGGTTTGTGTTAGGTTACGGTTAAGGTTAGGGTTAGGTTTAGGGTTTATCTTTTACATTTAGTTCGTTTCCACCAAGCCTACTACACTCTCGTCATGTGCTACTGTTAAGTCACAGGTGATGTATGAATAAGTTTTGAAATTTCAAGATCCACAGGCGTATCCGTAGCTACTGCATATTTTTTTACTTGAGTTATTGGTCTGTAAGTTTGTGCGTGCATGGTACCTTAGTGCAATTGAGCCATAACATCTGATTTTTACACAACCTTGAGCTATAACATTTGATTTTTTAATTTTTTTATTTCATGTAAAAAATCAAACAAGTGTGCAATTTCACAATCTGATTTATGGCATGGTTATGTTCATAATTTGTGGATGCAAATTGTAATGATGCCAATTACATATGCTTTCATTTATGCTTTGTGGTGGAATTAAACTGTAATCCTTCCATGCTTTTCATACACTACATCACTGTTATTTATTTGCTGGTAACTTGGATACATTGCCCCTAATTTGTGATTTAGATATACGTATAGAATGCTGTTTCCAGTGACAATTTTGTTTACTTTGCAAATTATACATAGACTTAAGTGTTGTACTCCTTGAATTTACATTAAACTAAAACTCATAAAAGGAAACTTTTAATCAATCACCAAATTATTTGACAGTGATTAAAATTTGAAGCCTGTTTTGGGATTTTTTTGAAAGTTTGGACCATATTAAGAAAAGGTTTGGACATTTACGTTATTCTGTATCTAGTAACACTAGTTTTGCTTGACAGCTGCTATACCAAATGGACCAGTCAGTGCCTGTAACAATTGTGAGTATTTGTCTGAAATATTAGCAAATATTGTGAAGCTGTTAGTGTTGGCCTCATGCTGATTATGACTTTTTCTGATTGAGAGAGTTAACATAGTATCTAGGTCAAGAATAAGGAGATATTTTTAAAAGTGTGACAATACCACAACTAGGTTGAATCAAATATTGTGAAGCTGTTAGTGTTGGCCTCATGCTGATTATGATTTTTCTGACTGAGAGAGTTAACATAGTATCTAGGTCAAGAATAAGGAGATATTTTTAAAAGTGTGACAATGCCACAACTAGGTTGAATCAAATAAAGATCAAAACCTGCAAAGATCAATGCCACAAGCATTTCAGACATCATCTTGATATGTGTAATTGAAGTGGACACAACTACAGGAGAAATGTAGACTCATGTCTGAAAGGCTATAAAATCATTATATACAAATATAGATCTTTTTATGGTTGACTGCATCAAATACCGTTGGTTCCTCCAGCATCTAATTGATTAGTGCTGCATGAGTTTCACTTATTTTTTGATAACAAAAATTCCCATAAGCTGTACTATGCTGCAGTGCCGTATGAACAGGTTAAGTTTGTTTATTTTTTTTAAATCTCAGGTCTTTGTTTTATGGGTAAGTAAAAGCCAGTGGCATACCTAGGGTTTCTCGTGCCTGGGGACAAAGTCAGTGTCCCAGCGCCTTAACTTTAATTTGCATTAAATTGTTTAATGTTTGTGCCAATAAACTCCTATCTATTTATCTATCTATCTGTATTCAAGTGGCTTCACTCCATAGGTGAAATAAGCCAAATTGGGCGACCCTATTCATATCAAAATGCATCGTGAGGTGTGTTAGGTTCGTAGTTAAGACTTTAATGAGCTGCAAGTGCTTTTGCAGTGGTATATTCATTTGACTTTGACATGTAGCATGAAAGATCAGATACAGGTAGAATCTCTCTTGTGCAACTTTCATACTGACTCACTTTTTTCTGTCACACTCAACCAATATGCAGTAAATTTGCAGCGCACTTTTTTGTTCTTTGGTGTGCCAGTCAGCAATAAAAGCCCTTGCATTGTGACCTGCAACAGTCAGTTGATGATATGTTAAAACGTTTTTTGAAGTAGTTAAATATATTGTTTCTGACTACCAACAAATGCATGACTGACTCTTATGCCTCTCAAACCTCAGGACGTGTGCAAGGTAAATGTGTGAATCAGACTAGCTGCTAATGAGATTTCTGCCTAGGTAAGAACCTTGAAATAAAAAATGAAAACCTTATTTGTTAAAAAGCAGATGAAGAGACTAAACTTCAAGGAAATCTGGTCTGTTTCTTGACCCCAACCAGTTTGGGAATCAAGGCTTGTCCATGGGACACTTCTTTCTATCCCATCCAATGGAAAATTTGCATGGTTCTGTCCCATGGGATTCCGATGAAACTAGTAATATGGAGTATATTGTGTCATGTGCATGTATAAAATCTACCTTGTGCAGAACCGTTGCTAAGTTGCCTCAAATACCCAAATGAGTGGGCCAATGAAAATTGGGTGACCATTTTTATAGTTGTCACCAAAAAATGGGCCCAACAACCTTATTTTCTGGGTCTCACATCACTACACAATGGTTCTGAACCTCTACATCTAATACAGTAAACTCCCATTTAAGTACACACCAGTTTAACTTCGCATCTCGAATAAGTAGAGATCGACTGCAAGTTGTCTGGATGCGTGAGGAACATAACAGTGTTTTGTCAACACCTACTGAGGCCGATAAAATTGGCCATTTTGTCTGATACCGATGTATCGGTGAAACCCAAATATCAGCCTGATATATCGGCCTGGCCGCTATATCGGTCTATCTCTGCAAATAAACGTGCAGAAATATGTCGCAAATTCTGGATTCAAGTTTTTGGCGACTTATTGGTTTTTAACAGCAAAATACATCAGCTGGTCATCAGAAAAGATTGACAGGTGCCTTCATGTGGCCCTTGCGGAGGATGACAGGTGCCTTTACGTGGCCCTCCCGGTTGTGGCATTTCTTCAAATGTCTACTAAACCTGTCACTACAAGAGCAACCACTGCTACCCGTGCTGGATGTATTCAATGCAGACTGGGCACACGTTTTTCAAGGTGCAGCAGGATGCCTGTTTCAGAGGATAACCGAACTGAAAACCCAGCATTCTCCAGCTGAACATCGAGGGGCTCACCGCAAACAAGATCAGCGTTATCGCGCTACTAGCCTACAAGAACAAGGCATTCATCATCATCTTACAGGAGACCCACTGCACAACTGCAGACAAGCTAACGATTCCCAGCTTCTCACTAGCTGGGTCAGGAAGCACGGCCTTGCCACATATGTTCACGAGCGGTTGGAATGTCACTGGTCGATCAGTCTCCAGAGCAATCAGAGATTCAGTGGTTATGCGTAGACGTCGCAGGATAAAAGATCATTAACGTCTACAAACCTCCTCGCTCTCGACTCCACCTACGGCCATCCCGACGTTCCCGCACCCCAGTCTGTACTGCACAGTATATTGGCGACTTCAACTGCCAACATGTCAACTGGGGCTACAGCAAAACATCCCCTGACGGTGAGAGTCTGGACTCCTGGCCAACACCAACAACCTTGGGCTGCTGTACGACCCAAAGGGTAGCCAGTTTCAGTTTCTCCTCTCACCGGTAAAACGTCGGCACCAGCTCGCATCTGGCCTTCGCGAGTGTCGGCCAGGACAATCAACTGCCTGACAGACGTGTTCTAGGAAAGTTCATGCGGTGACACACCGACCCTCATAACGCCACCAAGCTCAAAGTTCCTGCTCGGTGAAGCGTTGGAACTTTTGCAAGGCTGATTGGAAGCGCTTTTGCATTCTTAAAGGTGAACCCACTGAGAAATTGCCACCTCCGGACATAACAAACATCGAGAAGGCGTACGACGAACGATAGCCTGCTATCTGCGGCTAAACAATGTATCCCACGTGGCCGCCGCAAGAACTCTGTGCCATGTTGTGGGAAAAAGTGCGAGACCCTTTATCCCTCCTTACTCCGAGACCCAGTGGGTACTGACTCTGATAAAACCACTTCGTCCCTACTTTCTCGGCTCGAACAGAAGAGACAGGAGCGATACGAAGAAGTTTTCAACTCCATCGACTTCTTGCACTCGACTCGGGACGTCGACCGTAGATTAGGTTACCCTGTTGACACAGGACATCAACAACGACCAATGGTTTTGACTTTCAGCTTTTTGCACGGACAAAAATTTTTGAGCGGGAATCAATAACCTGATGAACAGTATCGGGTGGCGTGGTCGTCTACGTCGTACATTTGCACAACTTCCAAACGAAGGACCTGGTGTTACGTTTTTGCAGGTCTGCAAAATAATCATTAGGGGTCTTTGGCATGCTGCCAAGCTCTGTCGAATATGACAAATATCTTCGTTTGTGGTTCTACGATCATGACAAAAACCGCACTGAGTATCCTCCAGGTAGATTCAGTAATCTTGCCGCAACTTAGTTCAAGGCAGTTGGCTTTCATTTTCCCAGAAAGGATAACTAGAAAATACCCCGGACGTTACTGCAGTCCAACCCGTCTCCCTTCTTGTGTATGGAGATCATCACCCCATGTTTTCAATCTTGCGATGCTCTTCCAGAACGCCCGGCCAACTGATACTAACGAGTTAGCCAAAGAATTGCCCACGGCATTGCGTATATGAGGTCGGATTTCATCGCAGCTTGCGTCTTTTAATGTTTTGACAGCTAGGGATGACTTTGATCGCAAAGATGATATTTTCCCTCCCCAAATGCTCCTCCTATAGGCCTGATATTTAGAGAGTGACTGGGTTAAAAGGTATTTGAAACACTCCATCCTGCTGCCAAAGTTGCCTCCTCATTGCTGACTAAGACTCTGTTTTGGCATTTGTTGAACCTAGCAGATCTTTTGCGATGTAGACGCAGGATGATGTATCTTGAATGCAGCGATTGTTCAGATTTGTTCTGAAATCAGGCCTTGTAGGTAAATGTTTTTGACTAGATAACATCTTTCACCTTATAATTCCAACATGAGGTTGCTTTTCGCCATCATGCCCAGTTGTTTCTGCTTCCACACCCAAGGGGCTGATAAAATCATAGCAGCGTAGAACCACCGCCTCTCCTGCAGTACGTCCATCGTGCATTCCGGACGTTCTTAGAGCAAAAACGATACGCTGTCTGCAAAGGCTCTTCTGACATCCTTGTCCACTAGAAACTCCCACTTTAATCGGCCTCTTGATCCTGCACGTTCCCATAAGACATATTGGTTTCTGATTTACAGGCAACTCATTGGTGATCGATCGACAGTTCCAGGCGCCAGTTTAACACAATCGTCCAATAATGATTGAAACAAGTCAGCTGATGCGATGCAGAAATTAATGAGTGATCGTTGACTCAGTAAATGTTTGTAAACGGTGCACTTGTGCAAATGTGTTAGTAAAATGTGTTCATGATGCAAAGGGCATTGTTGCAGTGCAGTTGCAAGATAAGCTTTCCGTTTAGCTGTGGCAACAATTATGTCATGTGATGATTTTTCAAATAATTTCTGATCGAGTAAACGAAAAATTAGGTTCAACCTTCATGCCGCTCGCACTAAAATGATTACTATCGGTATTTGCCTTCACCCTAAAAAGATACGCCAACGATCTCAACTTTCTGAAATGGAGAGTACGATGTGTGCTGTTTGCAGTTGTTGCAATAGCGAATCAGCAGTTTAATGCAATTTTTGTAAAATATCTGCATTGGTTTGCGAACATAATTCATTATTTGCGCATGAATATGTCATCGTTATAGTTTTGTAGTGTAATTTTTTAGTTGGCTGATGGTCTGTACGATAATGTACTTTGAAGTTTATCTGTCTTGGCAGATTTGTACGGCGGTAGCACAGACATGGTAAATACTGGAGTTGTGATTCGTAGGATTTAACGTCATGTGAATATCATACATCTTAGCATTTCTGGGAACAGCAACATGTCTTGCGAGAAATGGTTTCATGCAAACATTAGCAGGGAAGAACTGGAAACGTCAGTGCGAAATTCTGGGATTAATGGAAGTTTTGCTTTGAGAAAAAATGAAAGTTTTTCAGGAACCTATTCACTTGCTGTTTTGTAAGTTCTTTGCACAGGCGATTATTCACACCTTTTAAGAGAGGTGTTGGGTTTCAAGAGCAAGGGATGTGTTTTTGTGGAAGTTTAATCATTACTAGTCTCCTCGTAATACCAACACATGTTGTGCGCTATGGTATACAGATCTGAAAATAATTTTTTGTTGTTGTTTCACATCAAGTTTTTCAAGATAATTATAAATTGTCGTTTCTGCTGGAAGTAGTGACAGCATGTAGCTAAGCCACGCATACAGTTTTCGTTCGTTGGAAGTATATAAAATTTTTTTCTACTACTTTGTTAGAATCTTATATTTTTATTAGTTTTTGAAGTTCCTGAAAATTGGTTTGCCATATCTAGTTTCACAAAACGAAATAGAGCCAAGCACCCAGTTTTTTACATATGTGTCTCAGATATGGGGCGATTACAGCACAAATGTAATTGATTACGATTACTTGCCACCTACTCGATTACGAATGATCATGATCACAATGTAATCGATTACGATTACATTGAAAGTAATCACGATCACAATCGCGATTACGTTTGTCTTGAAACATCTTTAGAACTAAAACAAACCCCATTTGCATGGTTTGATGTAAGTATATTTTCAGACTACATACGATATTGACGAATGCAATAAACGAAATTACTAAACAGTAAGGATCACGCACCGGAAAAAAATCACATTAATTATTTAATAAGATATTCATGCGGTCAACAGACCGGCAGTGTAACTCAGCATTCTTCAACGGATGTGCGAGATATACCTTGGGGTGAACCAAAACATGCGTGGGGTGCACCACTACGAAAGGTTTTACAACAAGGGTGAATCACAAACTTGGCACAGTAAACAGATACTTTTTACAATAACTTTCTGTTAGCAAAAATGAACCGTTAACCAACCAATGACTTTCAGGATTTAAGTCATTCTGAAGCAGGGGTGGGGAACCTATTTACTGTCAAGGGGAGAATAAATTCTAGATTATCACTGGCGGGCTGCAAGCCGCATAAATTGTGGATTATCGCGGGCGGGCCGCAAATAACAATTGATTTTATCCTAAAATTCTACCTTGATCTTACCACGAGGGATAGTCTTCTTATGACCATGGCGTAGCAAGGCTAAGTGCCGCCCGGAGCCGATCATAAAAGTGCCGCCTTTTCCACCCCTCAAACTTGCTTACAAAAATTTTAAATGAAAAAAGACCCTGTTTCGTGCTTATTTAAGGATATAAGGATAAGCATCTTCAAAATCGCAATCAAGCACTAACAAGCTGAAATGTGTCTTGTTTTTGTTGTCGAGTACGATTCTTGCTTTTTCTGCTTGTCTCCACCTTTCTCATCATTAATTTTTCTATTTTTCGCTTTCTTTGCATAGGCATACACGAACCCCACATGTTTTGTCAAACTTTCCTCCCTGTCGGTTTTTAAATCTCCGGTAAGCTCACCGCATGATATTTTAATAGTTGACACATTCCAGGGGATCAAACGGAAAAATTAAGGGATGTGATGGCGGCATACTTACTTTACAAATGTAAACATTTATGTACATTGTATGTTAAAATTTCGTGCAGTATCCCCGTCTTTAACTAAAAAAGTATATAGTCTGCGTATAGCAGGCTATAATATTAATTTCATAATATTATCTCAGTGATGTAAAGGACGTTTCATTTGTTCACTTCGTTTCAGTAGTGGTTTAATCCTCTTAGTATGTTTAAAAGGCTTCAAACGTTAACTCTTGTCGGCACTTGCGCCGAGCCCTCTATAGGTGCAGGGACCTATTTTGAAAAAAATATTTCAAACAGGTTTAAAACCGGCTATGGTTGAGAATCGCTGGCTTGCAATCTTCACTGTGACCTGCACACTTTGCCTAGCTGTCGGACTTCGAATTACACGTGCATATGTGTTTATCCTTGCCTTTGTTCGTTACTAACGGAAACATCACCAGAAGGTCTTCAATTGGGAGACTACGTTTGTGCAGAGTGGACTGATATTCTAAAATTTGACAAAAAATCCACTGATTTATAATGTTTCATATTCCAATTTTAGGGGCCTTGTAGCTTTTTGGGGGGTCTAAGCCCACCAAAGCCCCGTGGCGACAGGACTGGTTGCCAACAGATGGCTATTTCGAAAACTGTATTACCAAATCATACCAGCTGGGATTTAGGCCTTTTGGTTGCTCAGCAGTGAGTACAACGTCTGACGTTCGACGGTATTGCGATGAACAACTTTATTCAGTGCACCCATTGCCAAGCTGTATAACCATTTCGATTGACGCTCTTTTTAATAAAAGCGTTAACCACAATCATATCTCAACATATCGTTGATCCTTGCGTTAGGTTTTCAGACTAAGTTTCTTGCCTCAAAATGATCAAAATGAGAGCAACACTCTTTTTAAACTTTCCTTGTTGAAATGTTTTCTATGACTGCTAATGTTTAAAGTGTACCGTTGAACAAAGGCGACTTCACGAAAACCACGTTGCCTATGGGCTGGCTCTTATCCACTCTACTTGCAGTTCAAACCAATAATCTGAGCTCAAAGTTACACACGAAAATACACCAACTGCACTACCCCGCTTCAGGGAAGCCGTTTTCTGGCACCGTTACGTCATGCAGAAAAACAGCAGTTGTATTGAAACTGAGAAAAGTTATCTTTGCAAAGTTCTTCACTTCAACCGCCAAAACTTAATGTTGATTAAC
>JGI24021J15306_10013847_pt1 | contig 10031 bp, 5 predicted proteins | sample Ectturendosymbi1_FD_15306 | JGI IMG/M metagenome (IMG submission 15306) | reverse complement strand
AGGCGATCTTGCTTTATCTATATATATATATATATATACATATATCTTACCACGTCCGCCAGCAACCTTTGCTTTTCAGCTTTGGCATCGGCAATAAGACGTTCCATTTCCAGCAGTCGCTCCATGTCCGGGCTAAAAGCAAGACACAGCGTGTGAAAAGAACTTCACGCAAGGAAAAGGGGCGTTCGCAGTCTGACGCTGCTTACGTTCGCAGCTGCAGTGCAGGAAGCAATCACAACCGTCACAATGGCATTGTTTGCAAAGCGACCTACTTGGGACCTGTTGGGCGTGTGCTATGACGTCAGTAGCAATTGTCGAGGTCCTCAACAGAGTTGCCCCCAATCTCTTTGTAACCGCGGACCGGACAAAGCATACTTGACCATTTTACCGCGGCCCGGGTGTACTTCATGATCGTTCTTAATTTTCAGCCGAAATGAAGTTACCAGTTTCAAACATCAGATAAGACTGCTGCCATGTTGGTGCACCCGCTGAATATTTGACAACAGCATACATTGTTATTTCGCGGCCCGGGTGTTTGAAACATTTTACCAATGTATGTGGTGATGTCCAGATCGGATTTGACAAAATCCTGTTTGGTTCGCAATTTCAAGATTTTGGTGCACTTACGCAATTTTCCCTTGTTTATGCACCATTAGTTTGCAAGTTTCGTCCTTAGAACAGGCTTGCGTTCATTCGAAATTCTTCTAACTTCCTACAATTTTATCTTTGCTGTCCAGAAATATGAATGTAATTTACGTAATTTCTACAAGCTCATTTTAAGCGAACATACCGGTGACTTGAAACTGTTGGGCAACTGAATACACTGTACTCGAGGTTTGAAAACAACGTAATCCTTCAGGCAACGGTTTAGTCCGTGACCATCCTTCTCGTTTGTCGGCAAATAAAAAAACAGTGCCACCTAACCGGTGCTTCTAGTCAAAATGCTTCACTGATATATTCAATGCAATCACGATCAAATAGGCTTCGAAATGGTGAAAAACGTTTGTCAAATGCAATTTATGCGACTACACTTGCATTGCCATTTGCCCTTTGCTAGAAAAAGTTATAAATGGAGAAGCAGAGCTTATGGGCAAAGTACTGTATATCCGTCTCTTGCCAACTGCCAAACCTGTCTGGGTTGTGCATGGACCAAGCTGATAAGGTGGTGTCCATACTGTCCATTGAACTGATGCTAATGTTGTCAACAGCTCGGAGCCTGCAAAAGACAACTCTTATTACAGGTCGGTAAGAAACACTGCACATCCGCGAAGAGGCATTCATACTATAAATGCAGCACTTCGGCTCCCAGCAGTTCGAAAAATCGTACGGAACTTTTGACACTTCACCTTGATTCACCATCTCCGGACACGGACATCGCTTTAGAATTTTCGCCGCTGCTGTTCAACCTCTGGTAAGTGAAAGGGACAGGACGGGCCAGCTTCGTTCTGCTGCTGCGCACTGTTCCTGCGCCCGCGAGGGAAGCACTGGATGCGCTCAGCTCGAACGCTTTAATCCTTTGCTGCAGCGCCTCCAAGCGCTCGTCGGTTGTCATGCCGACGTCGGGCAGAGGGCGACCGGATGACATCGATCGCGATGTACCTGAAGCGCCGAAGCCAGGTTCATTTTAACACATATAATATCAAAATTCGTTCACAAATCACGACACTGGATGGTTAAATGAGGTCCAGAGTTGGTTAAAAACTGAAGTCACGTTGTCATACACGTGTGATGACAAATAAGTGAAAATGGACGTGACAGATCACTGAGAACAAGCATACTCTCCCATTCAGACTGCATGCATTGTATGGCATATAGTTTGAAAAATCAACAGTGAATTAGCAAGCACACATACGAAATTGCTTCAGTTGTGTTCATTCGTCCAACGAGAATTTGAAAGATGTGACAACAGCAAACAAGTTGTGTGCGCATTCGCAGAATGTGCACAGTGTAGTGACTGATATGACATTACGCCCACGTGACTACCTCGACCGGTTTTCCGGTTCCTATTGGTCGTAGATTTTCGTAAAGTACTGTAGTGGCTGACCGGTTGGTGGGAAGCGGCCAGTGGGAAAGCTCGTACTTTCAGTGCGAGCTGGCTGTCATCGCAGGACCTCTCGCCTATGGTTTGAAAAACGTTCGCGTGATGTCTAAACTAAGTGACTTTGTGGCGTTTATGCGCTTTTTTCGAAAAAGCATCTGCATTCGTGAGCTGTCCAAGCAGGTTTGAAAAAGTGCTGGGCCTGGTCTCTCGACTCTTCCGGCATTAGTCTTACGATAAGCACCGGCAGAGAAACGATATGAATATCTTGCTATTTTACATTAATTCGGATTGCACGGCATGGATCAAATGTCGGTTATCAGCCCAGCATGTTTTTCAGTCTATTGCACGTTTTTGTCGTTACGTTGTCTCAGGAGAATGCCGACAAAACTAATTAAAGCCCACATACCAGACCCCTGTCCCAGATAACTGCTGACTTGATATATCCTTGTTTTCATGCCGAGCAGAATATAAAAGTCAACCAGTCAGCATTCTACGTTGTAGAAACGGTGTTTCATTTTCGCTTCTCACGGAGAAGCATTTACTACAGGTTTGTGCCACACGCTGCACGAGAGAAATTGAACAATTACTTTTGGCAAGCTTGAAGCAAGCTATTCAAAGACAAGAATGCAACACTGCATACCTCTCACTTGTAAACAGGGCGTAAACAAGATTATCACACTGAAATACAAGCCGACCGCGAACAAAGACAACCTTTCAGCGTCGGGGTCTATCGCTAATGCCACATGCCAGAATGGCATTCAAGCGGCAAGGTGCAAAATGATAAAAAGTCTACCATAGCTAATCAAGAACCGATCGAAACAGCAAGTCACCTTTCAACGGCGATTGAAGGGCGTCTTTGTCGGCTGAGGAGCCCGCGCTGAGTTGTCGTTTGACTACAACTGCCTCGTTGTCAGTCTGAGCAGAGAAGCAAAAAAAAACGAAACTTGACATTTGATTTCCCAAGCGACGTGACTTACCGCGGGCAGCATTTGATTGAAGAGGAATGCCGATATAATTTTAAGATTAATCAGCCTGGGCGGCGGCTCAAGCGAGTCGTTGTACTTCAGGCACAGAAGACGATAGGCTGCGAGGGCAATGCAAAGCAGCGCGAAGCTGGCCTGGTCATCAAGCTGTGTTTACTGCAATCATAATGAGAGCTCAACGAGATTACTTGACTGAATTGTCGCTTTTATCTCAACCTGCAGCGCAGTTACTTTAACCTGTGCTCCACGCCGGCGATACTTAGAACAATAACAAACTACCATTTGCATAAGCCCCACTTTGCCCCATATTTCGACAATAATTAGATAAAATTTTGTGTTTTCTGCGCCTGATGATTTTGCAGCCGTAAATACTCGGGATTATTTGCTGCTATACGTAGCCTGGCAATGCTTGTTCAAGCATTTTTATTGATTGTTATCCGCTAAGTCAGAGCTGCAGCAAACAATAAACAGCGCTAACCGCTTTCAAAAAAACGAGTTGATGCTGAAAAAGTACGTGGCGTTGGCAAAACGACTTTCCACAAAAAAGGTTTTTGGAGCATCTTCAGATAATCCCACAAACCTTCGGAAGTTTTTCCGTTGATTGAGCGCTGTCATTGCTCGTTTGGTGCCGAACAGGGGATTTGCTTGTTCTGCTCGGCTGTACCGTGGCCGCTGCTACGTCTGGCGTCGGGGACGAAGGGAGTCGACAGCGGGACCGTGAAACGGGTGGAGGCGAGGGTGGCATTTCGCCCGTGAGCTGGAAGAACTTTTGTTCGAGCAAAGTCGTTTCTTCGCGTTGCTTAAGAAACAAAAAGCGTAAGGTCGATTCATACGCACATCAGCAACATATCCGGTGCATTGCATCACTTAGATCCCGCTCCTGAAAGGCAGTGACGAGCAAGTTTTTGGCGCGGTGATTTCTGAGAGAAACTCTTTTTTGAAAATAAACAGCACCTGCCACACGCGGGCTCGTGATAAAGATAAATACCATCCTTGTTGTTTTGCTAAAAAAACAATTTGTCTTGTTTTGAAAAACAGGCGGTAAGCATCTTGGTACTGCGTAAGTACATTATACCAGAAACACAACCAGTTAAATCGATTACTTCTAAACCAAGACGTCGTGATTTACGTACGGAATGCCGACATTTTGGCAGCGCGATTAAGCACAGCGTCTGTCGGTTTCCTCAAAAAAAACGCGTAAAAGCAGACAAAATCTGAAGCAACTCACCACTTGCAAAGCGGCGATCGCCTGGTCGCGTTCGCTGTTCAGCCTCTGGTTCTCGACTCGCTGCTGCTGGAGCACGTCCGACAGCTGCTCCTCGAGGGTCTGGACGCGAATCTGCAACAAGTCGTGTAACCTAACGCGACCGAGTCGGCAATTAATAATCACAGGCCAAACCACCGGGCAATCAGTCAGCTGTCGCCGAACAAAGTAACGGACGTAAGGCAATCGCGAAAACGCTTGCGCTGAAAACGGGGAACGGCAACAGGCGCACCACATCAAAGAAGAAGTTATGTGTACTTGCAAAACAGCGAGACCTGGCAGGGCAACTTAAAGTAACGCCCTCCTTGTTAAAACGCACCTTATTTCCCGGAGCGGGCGACCAGCTGGCACTCCTCTAAGTAGCGATTGCTCACGTGCAGTTGGCGACAGCCGAGCGTAGCTTAGTTAAAAGCTTTTAGCGTGTCGTAAATTATCAGTGCCTTGCTTTTTATTACTGCTGTTCCATTATTGCTTGCAGTACATGCAAAAGAGGTGCATTTTCGCATTCTTGGGGAAAACATTGCAACATTGCGTATCTAACGGACACATCGTTATAGAGCAGAGGTTCCCAACCTGGGGTACATGTACCCTTAGAGGTACATTTGCTTATCTGAAAGGGTACATTTATTGTACAGCCGCAACGAATTAACTCTGAGACATGGAAACGGTGTCTACCTTTATAGTTGTAAAAATCTAAGATTTTCGTTATTTTTCTCAGCCTTTTTATCACAAGAAATTTTAGGGGTACACGCTCATCTCTCGAAATGCTGAAAGGGTACGTGGTCAGAGAAAGGTTGGGAACCTCTGTTATGGAGCATGGCGTAACAGAGCATCAAGCGGAAAGATGATGCTTTTTGTTAAAGGCTTGTCTTGCTTCAGAAAGCTGGGAAACGTGTATATTCTTGAGGCAGTTTTAGCTTAGAAACGAGAAACAAGCACCTCTCTAGCTTCGATCTGCAATTCCAGTTTTCGTTTTTGCCGGATGAGCGTTCGCTGCTTCTGATCTTTCTCTTCATCCAGTTTGCTGACCATTTCGAGCGCTTGAAACTCCATGTCTTCAAAATGCCGAGTTTCTTTTTCCATTTCCTCTTGCGCCTAATTAGAAAGCATCTTCTTCGCTAGGTTTATTCAGCAGCATGTGGACTTCAGTGCGACTCAAACCGCGCTATTACATTTCGTTCGAAGTTTTATGACATGAAACAAAAGATCAAATTCAGCCTTTCATTAATTATGCTTCGTTCTTCACCTGATCGTTGAGAGTGAACATTAAGAGGATATTGTGGAAAATACGAAGCTTTTGCGTGAGGATGTTTGTAGCTTGTAGGAAATCAGTTGCTTCAACTAAAGCAAATTATTTAGTCTTTTTGAAAATACACTGCATTTCAAACGTACAGCATTCAGTTATTGTTCCTACCCCAGCGGTTCCCCACCTTTCGTGCTCCGTGCCTCCTACCGAGACCCTCAACAACCGTGCCCCCCTGACCTTCAATTAAAAACGCAGAGTTCGTTTTGGCGTATTTACGTTATATTATCTTATTCGTCACTAGACAGGTATGCGTGTGAATGTGTCCGCTCGCGACCCTCCAGCGACCCAGCCAAACCTCTTGCCCCATGTTGAGAAACACTGGCCTACGCAGAATATTCTGCTTGGTTAAACGGCCAAGCAAGATACTGTGGATCACAGGATTGACGCCAACCGCTCGGCCGTAGCCAGTTCATGCATCCAAATATATTTCTCAACTCAAAACTGGAGCAACCAAGCAATCTTTGTTGATGTCTTGAAGTAATCAAACTCGGATTCCCGTTTAAATAACTGCAATTTCAGTGGTTTAACAAAATCCAAACCTAATCGAACGCGTGAATGTGACAAGGGGAGTTCGATCGTGCAGCGCGTGGTAAGAAAACGTTGCAAGGTGACAGCAGTGGTTTCGCAACAAGCCCTCGAACGGATTAATCGATATGGACGGCGTTATATTGCACGATGGCGACTGTCTCCACCTTCTTAACGCACGTTTCTGGCTTCAGGTCGTTATTCAGCAGCGGCCGGTGGGNATACAAGCCACGGATGCTATGGATGGAGCAGGCGCTCGTGAACGTCGTGCCATCATCCGCACAAAGGCACTCGAATACACGACAATAACTCTTGACGTATGTGGATTGCAACTCCAACTAAGTCATTTCAACCGAGTCAGCTGCCTTCACGAAGCTGCCGCTGACTGCGCAGCGGGGCAATTGACGACATGGTTCTTTTGTTGGTTTGACTTCGACGTCAATGTTTGTCTTGGGTTAGTGGCAAGGTAGCGTAAAGTCAATAGCAAGTAATTCGGTTTGAAGATATATGACCCTCGCTGTGCTCTGAACATGATCACTGAAGATTGTCTCGATCAGTTGGTTCGCTTGATAAAACGAAACACAAACGGTGCATTTTGGCCGATGAAATGTTATCCGAGTAAAGAAAACGAACTTCATAGCAGTATAATTTACGGAAGCACCGGCGTCAGGTCAAAGAGACAAACGTTTGTTTTCCGCGTCACAACGCAATGTGCACAACATATGTTTTAACAGCTTTAGGACCCCCTCACAGGTGACCTGCGTTGACGCAGGGGTGATGTTCAAACTATTACAGGACCGAGTGGGGTATGGAAAGGAAAGCTCAGGTGCAGTCGTTGGAGTCACAGTCAAATGAATTTTCGACGAACTGTTTGCAGGCGAAACTAGGCCCGGTGGCGCAACATCTTTGCTTCCACCAAGTACAACAAACGTGGCGTTTTCGGGACACACGCCAAAATGCACTCATATGTCCACAGAAGGAACAGCCTCCGCGGCCGAAGTTATCTTCTAGGTTGTGATATAAACAGTCACTTTTTTAAAAGACAGTTCAGAAGCAAAGCTTCATACGGAAACAAGACAGCCCATCAAATTTCTTTCACGGAGTGAAGTTTGCCACAGCCTACTAGTCAGCATATGCGTTGGATCAGGGGTCACCAACATGGTGCCAGCGGACACCAGGTCGCCCGCGGTCCTGTTCTGAAAGACATTGACGAATGTCTTTAATTTTTATTACTGATAACATAAAACAAATTGAGCAAATTTTTATTTCAGAAGTGTGCGTATCAAACTGGCAGCCCTTCGCATGAATCTGTGCCAAGACGTAGCTCTAAGTTTCAAAAAGGTTGGTGACCCCTGCGTTGGATACCTACTTGGTGCAACTTTTCTTCCATGGAGCCACGCATGCTCTCTGGACATTTATCGATTTTTCCTCTTGTTTCGGATATCATGTCTTCTAGCTCGGCAAGTTTGATTTTTTCTTTCTCAACAAGACCGTGATGCTGCGACAAAGCAAGTGGTTAGTCAGGAACTGCATTCGATGGAACTACATTTCAGCTTCAACGAATGAAAGTAACGATAAACATTAAAGCTCACAATACAAGTAATTAAATTTAGGATAAAAACTTAAGCTTGGGATAAAGGTTAATTTTGAGACACAAGTAATTAAGCTCTGAATAAAAATTAAGTTCATGATCAAAATGAAGCTTGGGATAAAAGCGCTGTTTGGAGCAGAAACGAAAAAAGCGTACAGTGGCAACATGAACTTCTTGATGTAAAAGAATCCCAGAAGTGTACTCAAGCTGGCTACATATCAATAAAGAGCTCTATGTCTTGTGCTGATTTACAATGAACGCATGATGTTCTGCTCAGAGTGCAAAGTTTCAGAACATTATTGCTTTTCTTTCGAAAGAGTAGCTTCATGTCACGTAGATGCAACACAAAATAATATGTACACCAGGTGATCATTGCGGCAAAGATAGTTCTTCTCGCGTCTGTTACCCAAAGCTTTTGATAAACCAACTATCACAAGTAACTCAGTGAGTACAAGGACTAAATTGCTGCAAAAATACAAACTGCGTTACGCTGCAGTGCAATCAAATAGCCCTGCCGTTTCCATGCGAGGTAGGATTTAGTTCATCGTCCAATTACGGGCATTTGACCTCAATCTGCTCGCTGGCATCTTGCCGCGCTATCGTAACACTAGTGTTTGTCTGCATGATGACTTTGGTTGGGAGAAAAATGCTTGAACAAGCTCCATTACCGGAAAAAGCAATGGTTAGTGGATATCATAAGCTAAACGTTATGCACAAAAAATTAAGTCCATCAATTCGTCCGCAAAATATTGCAATACCAGCGAGTCAAAACATTATTGCAACAGCAAATATGCTTCGCAACTTTGGGATTCTAGTAGTTCGAAGGTATAAATTCCAGTAACGCTGCTAAACAGGAATGTTTATCCCTCGGCTCTAATAACCTGGGAAAGCAACGGACGGAAACTTCTCGCATTGTTTCAATTAAATCTGTGCAACAGTATTGAATATCCTGTGTACGCGTGATAAACATTCACACAGTATCTTCAATTTCAGGTATAAATGGTTGATAACTACAGTATTCGATGTAAACAAACCTTTTCACGCTGCGTCATGTAATCTTCTTCGAGCTGTATTATCTTGTCCTTGATTCTTTCGCAATCACGGACATCATTTTTCAGTAATGTCTTTTCCGCACTCAGTTCTCCTTCAATTAATGCCTTCTCCATGTCGAGCTGCACGTGGAAAATCACCAGGTGACGAAATCAAACCCATTAAGCTTTGTCACCAATAATAGTTAGTTCCTTGGGTTTAGCATTTCGTAGCAGCATTCACCAGTTGCAAGACAAGCTAAAAACATGCTATATTACCTAACAGAGCAAGATAGATGCGCAGATATGCTAAGCCTAAAATTTGGGCATTAGAAGTTTTACGTATTTCTCTACTATTTGGCGAAAAAGAAAACACGCCCACGCATCATTCTTGGTGTCAAAGCATGAATGATTATACCGGTGCTGTTTCTCGACAATCTATTTAACAAACATTATACTCCATACTTCTACACGGCCTTAAACCACGTGCACCTTCAGCTCGTGTCGGCTCGCTGTTTCTACCCTTGCTTCCGTCTTCTCACAGATGAGCAGAGATAGTGTAAAGCTTATTTCATGTCGTCATAGTTTAGGCTGAATATGAACCAAATGCTACATAACCTTGCTGATGCGAGCACAAAAAGTACTGTCGTCTCGTAGTCATCTACCAACAACCCCGCGTAGTACAAGCTAGAAATCGACCACTGTATTGCTCTACTGGCAGGACCAGCTGAATTTCCAGGGATCCTTTTTGGTCTGCCAATATGTTAAATATTAACGCGTGGTGAACCTGCTTATTATATCCTGTGCACGATTGTTAACAAACCAGAACCGCTCCAGACATCCATTACCCGGGCCATTTCTTGGGCTCTGCCAATGCCTGACTCGCTGCAAAGGGCTAATCACGAAACAGAAAAGTTGCACTAAGTGCTGAAACCGGAAACCTGTGCGGGTAACAAGTTTTTGCCTTTTCCCTGTTCTCAGTTTCGGTAGAGTGATCAGAATCAAGTGACCTTAACGATAGGCAGACAATACAAAAGCAAACTATCGCCATTGAAGATGACACTTATCGGTTGGGTGAACGCAGACAACTAGCCCTTGCTCTTTTGCGTCAGCTTCTTCCTGATCACCTTCGAACGCTGACAAAACCTTGTTCGCTGCCAGCACGTTGGAAAATCGCAAGATCGCAGAAGACGTTTTGTCTTTAGTCGTCCTGCAGTGAGGATCCGCCAGCCACAGGAGTGTCAAGCATGTCATTTTAACCGCTCGCAGTGATCGTTCAGTTGACGCGACTGT
>JGI24021J15306_10013846_pt1 | contig 10031 bp, 7 predicted proteins | sample Ectturendosymbi1_FD_15306 | JGI IMG/M metagenome (IMG submission 15306) | reverse complement strand
AAGTCAGAGGGAACTGCATCAGATGAATGTGCCTGATGTGAAAGTCGAAACTCAAAATGCCTCGATCAGAAATGACGAGGGAAGCGCTTTTTTGGTCAAATCGGTTTAGGCGCAGATAGCGAGCAATTGGCTTTAATCACTTCCTCGGTCGGAAGTCGAACGGCAAGCGGGGCAGACCGGGTGTTCCGCTTCAATTCTTTGAATGTTATAAAAAAGGTTTGTATGCAGACCCGAAATCGACCGGAAAGATTTTGACAAACTTAACTTAACCTCGAGGCCGCCCCGAAACCCAGCCTGGTCCGAAAAGCCCGGCCTGACTTACAACTCTGGCTTTCAGTTCCTTCAGTTGACACCTAAGGGAAACATCAAACCTACCTTCTTGCCCTAGCCTCCCCCTACACAACGCAAAACCCATGTAAGCAAAAGCCCCATGACGACGACTTATGTTTGCCTGTATCTTGTTGTCTCCCATGTGGTTCGAGATGTTAGGTTCTTGACAGAAGTTGAACTGACGTTTTTTTCCTATATATGGATTAAGTGGCATATTAAGGTACAGTGATAAGAACACGACCCTAAAGCTGACAAACTTTTATCGCATGAAAGCAAGTTCGGTTCCTTATCACCGGCCAACGAACACACGGTTGTGAAAAGCTTTCTGAAAAAAGCAAGCCATAAAGCTTTAAGGGAGAAACTATCCCTTTTGTAAAATTCGGTTTTCACTCAAAATTACACAAATGTGTTAAGCTGCTCGTTTGAATTGTTTTTGGATTGTGCAGTTTTAGTTTTCGTTCGAAAATGTCAATTTTGTTCAAAAACACAGTACAAAAAAGCTATTGTAGGGAGAAACAAATGAAGTAAACAAATGCAAACCAGCAAAGATTGAGTTTGGGCTGAAACCACGGCAAAAGCCGATAATGAGCAGGCGATTTGCTGCCGATAAAACCGGACAATTGATCTTAATCCTGAAAAATATGGATGATGACTGGACTTTCAAACGAAGCCGTTGGATAAATGGTCGTAGGTACGTAGGCTACGTTAAAAGAGAGCGTCAACCTTATAGGATGTCAGTGCTGTTAAATGGTTTGCGGGTGTTTTAGTGCACCGACTAGGTGTTTACACTGTTTGATGGTTGATTGAAATATGTAAATAAACAAAAGATCTTCGTTGGTTTATCCTCAGCAAAGATTACGGATTTCAGTAAATATTTTTCCGTTGCGTTCAGTGAAAATAGAAAAACACTTGATGGAAAAAAGCGTGATTTCGTGGCCACGTCGAAGCGTAGAAGGGCAAAGGTCTCTTGAGGTACAAAGTTCGAAAATCCGCTGCGCTTTGCTTTCAGCTAACGACAATGAAAAGCAAGTGTGTCTTTCTAAAAAACTGCGTTTCAAATGTCTGTGACAATCTGCAGCTAGGTCCCCAAACGAAAACGGCTTTTTGAGTGATTCAACGCGGTACGCTCTTCCTTGCACGATGCACATGGTGGCAAATCACGAGGTTTGTTAAATAATGAGGTAAAATCAGCCTAAGAACTCACTGTAAACAACTCGGAATTTGATTCATCGAACCCAATAAACTGAAACCTTTTTAAAAATATATGTACTTCTTCGTCGTTTGAGCCAGTTCTTCAATCCACTGCTTGACCGCACTAGATATCGGGGCAAGGGTTGAGCAATCAATCGATTGTCTCATCGTCCAGCACCGTCAGGCAGTGCAGTTGATTAGGTCGATGGATTGGACATTGGAGGACAGCATGGTCGACGATTTGTTCTTCTGCGCCACACTCACAGGCCTCAGAGGAGGCCGTACCCCATTAGTGCAAGCATATATGCACTGAAGAGCAGGGAAACAATAAAAATATATAAAATTTTTCCCAAGCCATGGCGGAGGAAAAAGCTTTTAAGTGAGTTGGAAAATCTCCTGTCGTTGAAAATAACCTGCGTGGAGGTTCTGAATTTCCCAAGACAACGCACTACTAAATAGAAAGAAAATTTGAAACTCGATTGTTTCAAATAACTACAAGACATTTACTTATTGTTGGTTCTAGCCTTTCTTCCCTTATGATCTAGATTTTTGATTTTCTCAAGATCATATTTTCTCGTTTTAGGACAATGTTGTATCAGGTTTAATTTGTCAAAGCAATGGTATTTAGAAAAACAGTCTACACCTAGTTTTGAATCACGTGAAAGTAAGCTTCGTCTCTCGAAAATAAACTATATCACTGTTTCTATAATCCACGAAACTTTGTTTCCAATACAGAGAATAAGTAAAATAGGAAAAGAAATATCTTAGATTTAGTAACAAAACTGCAAGCTTCTATAAAATCTTTTAAGAGAGTGCAAGTTCAAGACGGCCTTAACATTACAAAAAAATGTGGCACCGCCACATTCAGCAAGGCACACATTGTTTGAAAGCAAATGAAATGGAAAAACAGCAGGTGAGGTTTCTGAGTGACAAAAACGTCGTACAATTGTTGTTATATAATCTTAAGTTAGTTAAGCTCCGAGGCACATTCGATCAGTGCTCTCCTGCAGTAAAAAACGCTTTATTTCGTGCCCATCGCATGCCAATGTATGCTTGCCAGCCGTGGAACAAATACGCAGATGCTAGTATGAAGCGCTTGCGCGCTGCATACTAAAATGCCTACCGAATTATGCATTACACACACAGAAATGTAAGTGTTCGCCCACACCAAGTTAGCCATCATGTCACGGCTTTTGATGCCTTGCTGAGATAAAATCTTTATCGCTTCTTGCAACGTTGTGCATCTTCATCTAACATTTTCATCCCATCTCTTCAAATGTCTAATCCGTTTTACAAACCTTCGTTTTAAATCAATTATTTAACGCTCATGTATGACGGTGACCAACTGATATAGTTGTTGATATTGTTTTTGCATAATAGCGAAAAGCTGCCGTCCGTTGTTTTGAAAATCAGGATTATTAATTGGCTGCTTCAAAACTTAGGAAATTTATTTCGTTGTCGATCTCATGATAAATGCGTTGTAAAGCATTTGAAACCTTGATGGGAACAGTTGCGTGTATCTGTGCGCCAATGTGCTGCACCCCCATCAGACTCATTTTTTACTTCTTGCTCCTGTCAACGGTTAGCTGTTCACCTCAAAGTTTTGATGTAAGAATGCCTTCATTTCTATCACACTACTGGATCCCTGTATTATGGAGGGTGCATGTCGCTACAGTTGGGGTGATGATAAAAATGTTTTTCTCTCCTGTCCGTATGATCATGTGCAAACACCTGTTCTGTCATGCGTTATGGCTAACCATATATGGTGCTCATGCGTGTTTTACTGTGCCTACTGTATGGACCATGTGTCTGCAATACATAATCATTATTATTATTAAAAGTGGATAGATATTGTTATATCTTGTTGCTAAAAAAGAGGCGTTGTTTTTTCCAGTGTGCAATATCACAGAAATCTTTGCGTCCGTTCATCCGAATTTGAGGGGTAAGATAAACGAACATTCGGTTTCAGGAAGTCCCCTGCAGGTTCTGAGATTATAGAACCTCCCCCCTGCTCCAAGACCAAGCATTCGAACCATTTGCATAAAAGTTTAATCGACAGAGATCGACGTGCAAAGAAATGCCAAAGCAACCACATTGTGACGCATCGGAACGTCCGTCCTCGAGGATTTGATCCTAATTAATTGCAGCACGGAGGCCGCAGGCGACGACTTTATCCAGAGTTTCTAGTGAATCAGCCAAGTGTTTCCGCTCAAGCTTTTCAAAACGATTAAGGCTTTTCCAGAAACGTAAAAGCAGCAGTCACAGGATGCCTCACGCCCGCCAAGCCGATCTAATTGACAACAGATCTGCGGACAAAGTTGGACCTCGACCGTTTAAGACAGTCGCTATTTCGCGCGGGGAGATTTCACGCTTTATGCACAAACGTCACAAAGCAGCAATGTGAAGCAGAGCCGCAAATGATTGATGACATCCATGAGTCAACAAAATGCTGTACTTGCCACCCCTACACAATATTTTTGTGTGGTGCAGCTGGGCGACTTTTGTTTTGCAATCGTTTTGCATCCCGTGCTTCGTATCCTTTTTACGGTTTGTCTTTATCTCCAATAATAGTTTAAGCATGCAGCGATAATCCGGAACCAAAAACTAGACCTCACTTTAAAACTTTTTTTCACCAATTTTAAATGTCATATCGAGTGGTGAAACAGTCTTGAAACAAAACCACGATTATGCTTTGCCAAAAAACATGTTTTCGTTAACCGAGCACACTCGGCAATACTTCGGATAACCTCGCTTTAAAAAAATCAATCAACACCGAATAAAAAAAAACTGAAGGTTTTGTTCTGACAGCTGCCTTAGCTTTTTTTGTAACAAATAGTTGTGGTCAACTTTTTTGAGGTAAGAGGCATTTTGCCTCATGTCATACAAGCATACGCCTCCTTGCTGAAGATAGTGATATAATAAGTTTGTTTGTTTTGTTTGAATTTACAGAGTAAAAAACTAATCAATCAATACATTATCCTTCGAATGTTCTCGAATGTTCTGCATAATTTTCATAGTTTATACGTAAAAGCTTTCCGTCCAGCTTTTTTTCACTCTTTTCAACGAAAATATTGGTGCATTACCACATCATCTTGAAATACGAGCTGTTGTCCAAGTTAACACCCGTTTTTGGAAGTTGTTTGCCCAAGCGTAGAAAAATAATTGAAAGAAAATCATAGTTAAAATGAAGACACGTTTGTATGAATCGGCTAAAAATAAATTTTTTCAAGTCCTAGGGACATTGAAAGCCATCATCAACAACTGGTTTACACCATATCCTCAAACGACAAAATTTAATTATACTTGATATGACTTCTATTTCAGCGAAATGTATTGCTGGTACGCTGCATCAAATTGCTTCATCATATTTGAAGCCCCATTCAAACGGATGCAAGAATGAGCAACGAAAAGCCATGCTTTACCTGAAATAAAAAAATTGGAAGACCACATCTTCGCTGAGCTTCGCCATTCGGTTCATGGTGTGACGATTGGCGTCGCACTATGATGGCAACCTTTAATAGTTATTATACAAGAAGAAAAGATTCTTTTTGAAGAAGATTTCGGGACTGAGGATGCGCAGTGTTGCGTAAAATGGTTTTCCTATTTTTTTTTAATTTACCGATTGATTCTACTGCATCATCTTTGCGAGAACTAATTGTTTGACCTGTCATGATGGCGTAGTTTGAAACGAGTTGTAAAAAGTCCTTGTTTAAATCCAACTTCGGCGTTTGGGCTTTCCAAAAAGTTGCAGGAAAATGGCGAAAAAAATTTATTATACCTTAATCTAATTGCAAGTAGTGTTTCACAAGCTGTTGAATAAGTAAGATAATTTATTTATGAAAATAGAAATTAACACAGCACTGTTCTCAAAAAAAAAACTACGTATGATCGCTTTAAAAGTCTTCCCTCTGCAACAAAGTTTTGTATCCTGGTAAATCGCCTTCTTGCTCCCGTTGCGCGGTCATTCCTTGGCGCGTCTGTCCTGGCCATGGTTCCTCTTTCGCCAGCAGACATTCGCGCATTCGGGCATCCTTCCCGTCGCGAGAGCTTCACTTGAGCTGACAACACTCCTCTTGCAATTCGATCCGACAGGGGGGAACATTACAGGAATAACGAAAACGAAACTCAAGAGATGGGAGGTGGAATAAGTCACGCAAACGTTGGCTTGATGCTTTTTTTCTCCGTCGACAACATTCGCAGACTAAAAGAAAATCTGGAAGGCGCCGCCGGCTTTTCGTCCACACTTAATGTCCTTGAGTTCGAGGAAGATCTTTGATCACAAAAAAACGAACTCAGATGTGCGCAGAGGAAGCGCTGATACGAGTCCTTCTCCATCAGCTCTATCACGTGTTCTTGCGCGAGGTCAAAGGTCGTGCTGTCAGGATCGGCCAGTTTTTGTTCTGTCTTTCTTCTTATCACGCTATCAAGGTTGAGCTGCAACGTAACAGATACTTCTGTGTATGTTATGTCAGTCGAGTTTTATTTACAACAGAAACTGTTAACGGTTTTCCGTACTTTTCTGCCCAAAGTTTCAATTGTTTATGTTTAGGAAATACTACGCTTGTTAACTTGCATTTTTTAATTTTATCGAAATTTTCTGATATCTATTTATACCTACCTATTCAGATATCCATAAAAATTCTTTTTAATTATTTAGGTTGAGAAAATGTAATGCTCTTAATTGATCGCTGGGTGTAAAACAATTTAAGTTCGTCAGTGACCAGCACGGCTAACGCAAATATTTTCTTACTGTCATAGATATATTTGCTGCGGATCTTTCCACGGCGCAGTGGATGTTACTTTACTCAGTGGAACGACAGACGTAACTGCGGACGAATCCGGCAGCATCGTTTCCGCATTTGTCGCTGGATTCCAGAATTTTGTTCCGTCGTGCAGAGCGACGCTGCTGCGAAGATTAGCTGACGATGACGTAACCCACCTCTCGTGACGCTCCCGCTTGTATGTATGTGACGTAGATGGCTGGCGCCAATTTCAACTGCCTGGATTGCTTCTGCTTCTTGTACGACTCGATCTCCAAGTAAAAATCAAGGTTCTCGTCGCTGAACTCCTTCAGCAGGAAAGCGCGAAACGCTCGCAACCGAGCTGCGATGAAAAGCGGAGCGAAACAAAGGTTAAGTATTGATTTGTGCATTCTGCTTTCATCCAATACCGCACAGTACAGCGAAGATCCTCGCTCGATCGGAAGCTATAGCAAAATATAATTTGCCGCGTCCCGTCGTGTGCTCAACAGGCTGTGGTGACAGCTGATTCGCATTGACAAGTCACTTGAGCATTGCCTGACGCTTATTCCAATGCAACGGAAAGGTGCGAATCGTCAATAACGAGAAGTAAAAACTGTTTTGCCGCATTGCTCATGTCGTTTACTTGGTTGGGTAATTTTCCAAAAGACGGTAGTGATTTTTATGCAAATGATGTCGTATCTACACTTTCCCGTTACTAGAATAGAAACAGAATTAGATCCTCCGGCGCCCTAAACCTCATAATTACTTTGTGTAGTTGCATAGCCTCTCAACGTATCTCGCTTTGCCGCGTATAGGAGCGTATGGCGTCTATTCAATAATATTTGTTCTTGAAAGAGTAGATGATTGCTGGATTCGTGTCAAACTTTCGGTATGTGTTCCTGAAGAAAACAACGAATAAAGAGAAAAGCGTTGCACGGCAACTCACATTTCTTTTTCAGAAAATCTCGAAGAGCAGTCACAGGTGCCATTCTTCTCTCTGGATGTTGACGTTCTGTGAGAGACGTTAATGCCGCAGCTGTTACATCAATTTCCTCCAGAAATGTTGGGATATGCCGGTGAAACGTCTTCGTCGCCGATTATTATTCAGCAAAGACGAAGAGGCTTTAAACGTCTATGAACAAATCACGATGCTATCTTAAAATCTTAGCGCTGAAGCGGCTTCCTCAGAGTAAGAGTATCACACGGTGCGTGGGTATTTGCGCGTTTTTATGCTGGTTTCCAAAAAACAAAAGCTCTACATACTCGGATCAAACGAAGCTGCACTGATGAGTCACTCGATACATGTAAACTCTGGTAAACCAACGATTGAAATCTGGGTTTAAAAAAATTAATTGCTTGTCGACGACGTTATGCGCAAACATCTTCCACCTTCAAAAGAACGGAATGTGCTTCGCTTTTACAAATGCCGTTCTTGTAACATGATTTTTAAATGAACTTCCGGTTTTACTGTGGCATAAAAAGTGAGCCATTTGTTTTTTTGTCATAGCGTCCTGCAAATCCATCTCAGCGCATTTGTCGAAAAGATAGCTTATATTTTGCAAACATCGCTCAGTGTGTATTTTGCAAACATCATTTTTATTTTTCGAAATTTAAAGTTTTTTTCACAAGGAAACATGGACCCGTTATTTTCAAGTGTTAAACATACAGTATAAAGTACATATTTCGCATGTCCAAATATTAATGGAATTTACTGGGTGGTTGGTTGTTAAGATTCCTATTGATTAATTTTTGTAAAAAGCTCAAGTAAAATTAATTTCGAATGAAATATTATAGTTGTTCGAATGGCAACTGGTAAATATAAAAAGTCGTACAAGGACTTGTTTGTATTTGAGATGCTAGATTTTATCTGCAAGAACGTCGTTTTGCATCTTGATTCTACTATGAAGAGAGGTTGTAATTGAGGTATGTCTTAAAACCTTGTGTTTTTTGCTACCTCTGTTTCGGTCAAACCGAAATTAGAGCAAAATATTTTGGTATCTCAGTCTCTTCACGCATGTTCATGAATCCTAGGGAATGACTGAAATAATGCTATCTCAAATGCAAGCAGTAAGGATAAGAATTTTGCGAAGAGTTCACAGCGTGACACTTTGCGACAAAACACGCAGCTGTGAAAATAATAAACCCCTGAATGTCGAGTCACCTCTGCTCCAAATTGAGAGATCCCAGGTACGTTTGATCGGACATGTGTCCAGAATGTCCCAGGAAAAATTAGCGAGGCAAGTCCTGCTGTCTACACCTATGGGAAAGCGGCCCGAAGATCGAACAAGTACCAGGTGGCGTGATTACATCTCCAACTTTGCTTGGTCCCGTATTGGTGTGGATCCAGCAGAACTGTCTGAAATTGTCGTCGACTGTGAAGTATTTCGAGCCCTCCTAAGGCTGCTGCCCCCGCCACCCTCCCTAGAGAAGAAGCGGGTACGAAATTGAAGGAATGAACGAATGAGTCTATCAAAGTCCAATATCAACCGAATCGCGTTAAATTTGTACTTTAAATCGATAGCTCTTATACTCACTTTTGAAGCCGATTTTCTCTGCGGATGGTTCAAGCTGTAGGTTTGAATGAANTACAAGCTTTACCGCAAGATTATCAGTCACGANTTGTTGAACATATCGGCTAGCTAAGTACCTGCAGACAGATGAAAGNTATGTGTTGTGCAAGAAATTCTTTCAATAAACTAATCAGGGAGATTTCTCCGCGATAAACGCATTTGATCAAAGCTCACAATCTTCGTAAGCTGAGGTGTTAGGCAGCAAAACACGTCTATGTCGTAATCCTTTAAGTAAGAAACAGTCTTCATGTAATTATCAAAGACCACGAACAATCACGTGGCTTGAGGTGGCTTCGTTTCTTTCTGCNAAAAAGTCCAGTTTGTTTGTNACTGTTCANTGCTGATTAGCTCGACTAGCCCGTTTCACNCAGCATGCCAAACACCAACAGTGCGACTGAGCTGCCCTGCTTTTAANTAACAATCATCAAAAGGTTTTTTCCCCACTGAGCTCGCACTGCGCGTTGGAGAACTCGATATCAAGCGCGGTGTCTGCGTTCATCTTCTATTTTAACGGAGTTCGGAGATGGCGAAAAAAGCACCTAAAAACGAGTTTTCGTCCAACGGCATCGCACGGATTCAATGACATCATTGCAGTTCAGTACACATTAGCGTATCATGTATTCCTGGCAGCATTCCCTCTAACGTGCGCCAATGCGCAAGACCAACAGATCATTTGCGCACTGAAATCTCATTCTCGCGCACTAGCAACAATCCAAATTTAATATCGTATATTTGTAATGCATAGCCCTTGTAACGCTTGAAACGCTTCACTGGCTGTGTGTCTGCGTCGTTGCGCAATTCCATGCGCACTAAAACAAAGATTTGCTCAATGTGAAATTTTCTTAGTGGGAACACTGGTTCCTGGATTTGTCGGCTACATTTTTGATGGTCAGTCAACCCTGCTGTTCGCATGGCGCCGGATTCTGACAACTTGTTCTTTTCCTACAAAACCAGAGAAAAATGGCGCGTGGTCTACCTTACTTTGGTTCTGCAAAGCTTCCAAAGCACTTTCTCAATTCAGCTGGTGCGAATGTAATTCATGAAGTACTGCAAAAGTGTAAAACTTTTGGTTATCTCGCGATGCAACTGAAAATCTGTAGAACGTTTTCATTTGAAGTTATGTTCTGCTTGTGCGTTAGTCACAGGCAGGGTTGGTTTCGAAATGCGACAGTCTGTGAAACCAACAATTACAGGCCCT
>JGI24021J15306_10013844_pt1 | contig 10031 bp, 2 predicted proteins | sample Ectturendosymbi1_FD_15306 | JGI IMG/M metagenome (IMG submission 15306) | reverse complement strand
CCCATGTTCGAACCTAAGGTCTTTTAGGAGTAAATCTACGGTATTGAACAAAGTACGTGTGACATTGTTGGAACTTTTTATCGCCGCCCAATGGTTCGGTGCCCGAGGCATTTTTCCCCCCTTGCTCCCACGTTACGCCCATGCAGGGCAGGTATACAATGAAGTCGAGTGCTTTACCTGCGCAGCTTCGCTTTCTCCTTTGTCCAGTTCTTCAGCAGCGGATGCGTCTTTTATCATTTGTTCGTACTGAGTTTGAAGCTCTTCCAGCTTTTTCCTTTTAGACTCAGTAGTTGATTTCAGAGCGTTCATCCTCTTTTTGTAGTCACACACCTGTTTGATTGTTTTTAATTTTGGCTAAGTGCAACTTCTGCTGCCGACAAGCAAAGTTAAAAACGTCATATATTTTTAAGAAACAAAAATGTCAATTCCTAGTAATTTAGCTATGCAACATATGACGTCAAACATCTAAACAATCTATTTGCCAGAAAACATTGTATTGCCAACCAAGGAAAAAATACATTACCCTTTGATCGACTAAAGAAACAGCCATCTTTCCTGTTTTATTCCTCAGGGCTGCGCGTTCAACATGTCTTCCCTGAAATGCTTCATCGATTACTTTGTCATCTCCCTGCAATTATGAAAAAAAACAACAAATAAAATAAAATTGTAACTTAGGATGTATTGGTTGCTGGCACGGGCTTACGGCTAAAACGTCAGCTAGCATCTTGTGAAGGCCCTTGTTCTCTTGTCTCATTTTGGATATGATGTCTCTGTTTTTCTTGATAGACCATTGTGAGCTTTCATAGTAAGCCTTTCGATCGCCCTCTGAAAAAAATTAAATACAGCAACCATAACCAAAAGTCTTAATGATGCATTTTTAACATGCTTTGCTTTCAAACCAGCTAAGTGGCCTATTCAGATAGAATGCANGCCACTGACGCTGGTAGCCTAGGGTTTGAATTTTGGTCGGNTCATACTGAATACTTGAAAAACAGCANTTGCAACCTGTCCAGCTTTGTGCTGAGCTCAGCATTGATGGATGGGTGCAACGGCAAGCTTCATATATTGGTGCTGCCACTGCCTGCCAACAGTGTGGCATTCACTACAAACGTAGTCATGTGGCACCCAACACAAGCCAAATCGGGTCCCTAAAACACCTTAAAAAACCCTGATAAATTTTTTTTTCATTATGGGGAATGACCACAGCTAAGTCTCTCAAACACAATCAATTTTCTTCGCATTATTTTGCAATTATAACAACACCTTTCAAATAAGTACAATTACGAAAATGTATTAAACTCTGACTGCAAATTTTAGTTACATTCAACAACTTTTTGTTACTACCGTAAATTAATTTTCACATGATTTGATAGAAAAAACACAAGTGAATATAGTTTTATATATACAAAAGTACAATACAAAGATGTGGAGTTGAAATACAGGGAGGCAAAAATAGCTTGAAAAACACCTATTTTTATAATACAGAACAAATAAACAATGGTATGAGGAAACTAACAAGCTTACCAAGCAATTGTATCTTCTTGGTAATTTCAGATATTTGTTCTTGAATTGGAGGCTTATGCATTTCAGTAGACACTGGCATTTTGCTGCCAAATGCAGTTCTACAGAAATGTGCTTGTGAAATAAATTCTATTCCAAACAATAACAACCTATGTAACAGATGTAAAAGCACATAAAAGAAATTTTATAAGCACACCTCCCTGAAAAATATACCAGAGGAATATATTATGAATGTACATGGGCAAACAAATTTTTTGAGATTGTGTCACAACAAACTGGCAGAGAAATGCAGAACACTACACAAAAATTATGCAGTTGAGCAGGAGCATGTTGTTTTAGGATCTGAATGATAAAAGCATAAGTAAATTGACTAAAAGCAGCAGCATTAGAGCATGCAACTCTCAGACTCATAAACCAAAATTTGAATCCAGGTCAAATTATACTGAAAACTTCAGAATTGCTAATAAGTGCCACTATAACAACTATATTGTAGTAGTAAAAATTGACCTAGCCAAACATGCAAAGGAGAACTCCACCCTATTTCTGATATCTATAGATAGAAGCAAATATTAGGGTTTTGTCTTCCTACAGAATGTTATGTTCTCAGTTCGCTCGTATGAACCTACAGTGTGATAATAGAATTTGCAAGTTAAAAAACCTTTTCCAATATGTGCTATTTTCAGCATGCTTTTATTTCTTATTTTAGCAGTCAGTAATCAAAAAAAGTCACATATAACATTCCTAAAATCTGTATGCCACACCAACAAAAGTTTGTAAACAATTTGAATAAATGCAAAATGAAAGTTTCACTATAATCACAATACATAAAGCAATACGAAATGTTTGCATTTAACACATTGATGATATGAGTTTATATGAACCTGTTGATAAAGTCAAGCATTTTTAGAATTGGTGTGGAACCAAGTCCTACTTCTTCTGGAAGAATTCTAACCAAGCAGGAGCACAAAAACAATGAGTGTTTTGATGTATAATTTTGTTTAATTGGATCTTATCCCCATCAAATCATATTGCCATTCATTACAGTTCTGCATCCAGGTTTTTCTTTCATTCTGAACTGCTGTACACAGTATGATAAGCCTTTAACCAAGTATTGGCAAATTATACAAATCACAGATGAGCACTGATCTACATGTATCACTTTCTGTTAACTAACCATGTTGAAAGGTTTAAGCCATTTTTTATTTGCCATGATAAACTTTTGTGGCCAATGAAACAATGACATGCTTTTGCATAAAATTTGCACATTTTACATCACTATTCACCAGTGGTGTCTTCAAAAAATTCTTTCAAAGTGAAATGTCTTTACTGAAACATAGTGACAGTACAGACCTACTACACTGGCATCTCAAATTCTCATTTTTTCAATAACATAAGAAACTATAATAAAATACCAAGTCCTAGCACAATGTCAGATGTTGTACTGAGTTTCTATTTCATGACTGGGTAAAATGTGTCTGGCAGAACATAACCTTAGCACTTGTTTTTATGTTTAAATTATTTCAAATTTTACTATAAAAGCAGTATACTACCAAAAATAAACAAACTCCAAGAATGTGGACACAAGATCCTAAGTAAACACCTACTCCAAGGTATAGCAGAACAGCATAGTTCAAACAAAGTTGATCTTGAAATTATCTTCACTAAGATTTTCCTTAAAAACAGCTTTTGAAAATCAAGAGATTTTCGTTAAATTTTTGACGTGATATAAGCAGGGTTGTGGAGCCGGAGTCGTAAGGTGTCGGAGGTTTTTGGGTGAAGTCGGATTCCTAACAACAGTGGGAGTTGGAGTCGGACTTTTTTGTCTGACTCTGAATGTCCAATTGGACCATTTTTTACATAAAACTCCTAAATAAGGAATTCCTATTGAAATGGTACAATTTCTTTTGAAACTTTTGTTGAAACACAGGTTTCTTGCTGTGTACCACAATTTCCATTGAGTTTAACAGCCAAATTTCATTCCCTTTATGTCAAGGAATCGGAGCCAGAAATTTTGGAAAGGTTGAAGTCAGAGTCGGCAGTAGGAAATTTTGGAAAGTCGGAATCGGATATTTTACTCCAACTGTGCAACGCTGGGTATAAAGCATGTGAACAGCATAACATACCTGATTACAGGATTGATGTAATTGGACCCAACCCAAAAAACACCACCCTGTTTTTTTTTTAAAAGCCCACTTAAATAAAACCATTAAAACCCACCAAAAAAACACTCTTCGCTTTTCCTTTGAAATATCAACTGTGAAGTAAAAAGTAAAATAAGCAGCACACTTGTACAGTTAACTATAATTTTTATTTAATCAAACAGAATGAACAGCAACGGAATTCAGCTTGAAAACAAGAGAAGAATAATTTGAGCAGTTTGAGTAAATTCTACTGGTTATCTTCTTCATCTCTGTAAAATCGGTATATTTTAACCACCTTTTCTGCATCCTAACTGTTTTGGATGTTGGAACATACCAAACTATATGTTGAAAAAATACACTCTATAGGTGCTGAACTAGCACAGCATGCACATAAACCTAATGTGAAACTGCAGAGACTATGTGGGAGTGGCTATTCTCTGTTTGCTGTGCGCATGCTTGCCAAGCCTTATCACTTTGGAGTGAACTAACCAACAACACTGCAAAAATAAAGATGGTGTACATTTCTTTACCCTCAATTTTGAATGCCATGATAGGTATAACAAGTTATTATTGTTTAATTNTGAAAATGGTGGTATTGCATAATGCAATAAAACCATTTCAGAATGGGGTTTTTGTGTTTTTCATAAAAAAAGAATGAAAACTTGTCTCTTTTAAAAAAATACAAAAAAACATTTTTTTGAAAAAACAAAAACCCATGTGGGTTGTTTTTTGAAGAAAAACAAGTTTTTTTCAACCCTGCCTGATTATAGCATAAAACAAATAAGTANTAAGTAAAAGATATGAGTTTAACAGTGACTTAATCTTTTCGCAAACTTTTGAAAAAATGCAGTATAAAACTTAACAAAGTGGAAAACACAATGCATCTACCAATTTTTGCCAGTAAAATTGACATCTGCACAGCTAGCATAACAATCACGTTGTTGTTTCACCTGGCTGACTGTGGGTATGAACCTTACTCCCTTTTCATCACAACTGATAGTGACAACTTTTAAATTCCTGAGCATGATTCTAGGTCCTTTTTCTTTCATCTGAAAAAGCAATTGGCTATCCAGGTCTAATCTCTTTTCTTGTTCCCTACTCAGGATTAGTTTGTTTTTGTCAAATAAAAGGTAAAACAAATGGCCAAGTGCACAAATCCATATATTGTGTGGAAACCAAATTTGATTTCAGGTTTAAATAGAAATATAACTTCCAAACAGTTGAGAGTAATAAAATGCTAGGATGCACTACTTTGTCAACTGTACAAATAATATCTACCTGCACATTTTGTTAAGTACATGGTTGACAAGCAGCAATTATCTGGATAGCCATCAAAACATAACTGCAAATGTCAACATTGTAAGTAGTTTTGGAAGTTATTTTGTTCTTTATGTCAATGTGAAAGAAACAATGTTAAAAAAGAACATGAGAAGAAAAGACATAAANGTGATCCAAGGATGAGATTACTCAATTGATTTACATATCTTGCAATGCCAGAGTGGATGTATTATGCTGAACAAAAACTGGTAACACACAAAAACACTTATGAGTTGCAAAATACAACTCATAAACTTTTGATTGGAAAATGGACGCTAAAATAAAAAACTAAATTCTTAATGATATGTAAAGGTTGTGCATGTTTGTTGTTTTCACAAGTAATGGGATAGCACCAGAATGAGCCAAGGTTAACAAAAGACTAGCCGAAAAGATAGTCAAAAAGTGCAAGTACCATTATACCTCTGTCATGAAGTGCATTAAAAAATATTAGATTTGCACAGTTAACCCTTAAGTGACTAGGTGCTTTGTCAATCACTATTACTTAACATGAGTCACTAGTGACCTGTGCCGTATATACTGGCAAGTGAGTGGAACGACATCAGCAAAAGTTTTTTGCAATATCATAAATATCAATTGAAAAATTGATAAACAAAAGCTCAGAAACAAGAAAAATTTAATAAATTTAACGAATTCCCAAATGTCACCAAAGAGTTTGATGAACGAAAGTTCAAAAACGAAAACATATAAACTTTCCATATAGGTGAGAACAGCATGCAAAGTCAGTAACAAGGTGTTCGGTTGCTCTGTACAATACCAACATAGTACTGTGACAATTTTATGTTTGTTGCAACATGGTTCCCACAGTTTGGGTTAAAAATGCTAATAATTGATAAAAATTTTGGTAAAAAACTAAAAATTAATTTTTTTAATCAAATTTAGAGCTTTTTGGCCATAAATTTTGAAACCAGAAACGCCAGAAAGCCCATCAAGGCTCTAAGGAGCCATTGTGTTTGGTTTTACATGCCATCATTGATCATCACTGTTGGCTCCAAGGGTCATGCTTTCTAGTGCAAAAAATCAAATGTCCTAACACACAATTTCTTGTTGTTGTCACATATTAATAGTTCTTCTTAATATTTATCAGCAGTCTAAATAATACTTTAAAATAAATATACACGTAACCTCATTTTCAAACATTTACAAAGTTCTTGCTTCATTAAGTCAGTTTTCAAAGCTTTTGATTCATTTATTCAACACACAAACAATGAAATTTTTAAATCATTAGCAATTATTTTCTCATGATGTATAAAATTTTAAAGCACCATGAACAAAATTAGCATACTGTATTTATTTGATTGTTAGCCACCCTCAGTTGTAAACCGCATTTGATTGTAAGCTGCAATTGAACATAGGTTACCTAATCCTCTGAGATATATTCGTGTATAGCAGGTTTCATGTTTAATTGGCAACCCTGGTAATGATGCTCACATCACTACAACTGCATTCTGTTCATCATAATCCCTCCTGTGATGGAGTAGGCATGTGTACACATGATGCTGAAAAGAAGAAAGATAATGCAGAAAGAGAGTTTGCTCAATAAAATGTAGCCAAGGAAAGACTGAGTGTCATCTGGATGTTTCAATGAGATTTTTAAAAAATGTAAGCTGTCCTCAACTGTAAGTCGCCCTTGATTGTAAGCCGCATGAAATTATGAAAAAAACATTATAAGCTGTGGCTTGCAGTCGAATAAATACAGTATGGAAATGTCAAAGCAGAAAAAGCTTTGTTTGCACAAACAGTTTTCTCAAATGTCAGTGGTCAACGAAATAAAAAACAATATAATTATTTGCACTCACTAATTAAAAATTGCAACATACCGTATTTTTCATCTTTATTTTAGCATAAACACATTATCAAGCTATGTTGAAAAATATGGAATAAAGTGCATTCTGCGCATTCTAAAATGCTTTTCAATAACAGTGCATTTTCAAACACACACTAATGAAAACATGTAAAATGGAATAATACTTTTGAGTTTATGCTACTAACTAATTCAATCAGTGATTACATTAGTGTTTACATTATGGTAGTGTCTACACAATCGTATCCGGATTTCTGTTTCAAAGGACTAAAAAGATCGCACCTCATATCTGGTTTGGTGCCAGATATAAAATTGAATTGGAGATATTCTTACCACTGCCAATGTAGTCGAGTGGAAGTGACTAAAGCTTCTGTGCTAAGGGCTGTTAATTCGATTCACACCTTCTTTGTATCAGATTTTTCAATTGTGCATAAGACACTTTTGATGTTCTCACACAAGATTGTATTAAAATTTTCGGTACAGTTTCTCACATACATTTTGAAAAGCAGAAACAGGTTTACATTTTGAGTTTTGGATTACAGTTAGCATTCAGGGTTAGGGTTTAGTGTTACTCTTTAAGGCTAAGGTTTACGGTTAGCGTTTAGTGCTAGTGTTTCAGGTTAGTGTTTAGTGTTGAGGTTTAGGGATTACAGTTAAGCTATATGCACACGGCATGCGTCCTCTGCGTTTTTCGGGCGCATGCGTCTGATTTCATGACGTCACGTCCTTTTTTGATGCGTCTGGTATGGTCTGCGTTCGAGTAGAAACTGTTTCTATATTGACGCATCAGACTCATTGCCCAGGGTTCGGGAAAGAACGGTGATGTGATGTACTCGTAGACATTGTTTTGTATTGAGGTAAAGAAAAGGATGCAGAACGTCCACAGAACAATTGCTAATAGTTTGTGGGTAGCTAAAACACACTGGATTTACAAAGAATCAATTTATCATCTAGTCTTCAGTAGGCCCAGTGGGGTAGGCCACCAAACTGCTGCATTGTTTAGGCCTACATGACCCAGCCTACCTGATCGGCTACAGTTGGTTAAGTTTTATTCGCAAGCAAGTCGTGATTTCTGCGACATATTCTGCGATTTACTGCAGGCCATTCCAGGTGTTGGGCAAGGTCATGCTAAATGAATGTATTTTTGCAATAGGCTAGCCTACATGAAACTATAATTGAAAGTAAGTTGTGTAATTTTCAATAAACAATTGATGGGTTTTGTGCAGGCAAAACCACTGTCACGTAAATTATCAGTTATGGAGTACAAGAATGATAAAATAAAGGATAACATTTCACAAACATCACACATTTTGTAAAATAATGATGTTCTGCTGTCTTACAAAAGTCAATTCAAGGCTGTTCTTGCATATTCCTCTGCTGGTGATTTTGTTGTGGGATTATGTGTTACATTGATTGTACCTATTGTCCATGCTGCTTTAGTTTCTTGACACTTAGCCCCTGTAGAAATGAAACAAATTGTTTAAAGCAATGATGTCATGACTATGGATGTAGGCCTGCAGAAACCTCATTCAATCCATTGTAGCAACAAATCATGAAAATTTATGTAATACAACACTTTGTTCGTTTGCAATATGGACAGCACTACTTTTTGAATAATTTGTGAAGCATTGCACAAAGTTAAATTTGGCAATTTGCGTTTGTTTTGAATGCATGTAACCAGTCATTTCAAGATTTTGTGCAGTGTACTACAACAAGTCTTGTGTAACTTTGTTCAACAGTATGGCGTATAAAATTAGTAACGCCTTAAAACCATGTCACATGGTATGTCAGAACTTAGGTAAAACACAGTCTTTCACTGCAGCACACCAACGTCATCGCCGACTTTCCTGTCGCAATCATCCATTCAGCCCAGGCCATGAACAATTAACGCACCACTTCATGCGCAGACAGGTGCATACAAAGGAGCATTGAACTCACCGCACCAGTCGCAGACACACCAGACGCACCGCACTAGAAGCATCCCATGCGCATACAGCTTAAGGGTTACAGCACAGGGTTTAGGTATAGGGCTGAGGATTACAAAAATTAATAGAAACTTTTTATCCTTTAATCTGAGAAGCAAATGACATGCAAAAAAGTGGTCAGATATTTTGCAGAGGCCAGCAATTTTGTTTTGTATAGTTTTTTAGTCTTTTTAAAGCAAAAGCCTGATACGGTCATATAGACACTGCCTTACATTATTTTCATCAATTTCAAATCAAACACTATTTACAGTAGTCATTGCAATGAATCCCTAAGAAAATTTGTCCACGTCAGACTTTGTCTAAATAACTTTTACTAATGAAATAATATTTACAAAGTACTTTAAAAATGTATTTTTCCTATACAAGAATTAATAAACCTATGATTGAAATACACTACACATTTTGAACATTATCCATAAAGCTAATATGAAATTACATTGTGAAACAAGTATGAAACACATCGCATATCATTCCTGATATATTCTCAAAACAAAAACCAGTAACTTCTATTTACTTTACCACAGAAATTCAAAAGAATAAGATGCTATAAAAAAGCCATGATAATTTGTTGTAAATATAAAATTACTAAAAATAAAAACATGATAACGAGTCCTGTTTGGGTACTTTGTTTTAGGGTACCTATGCAATGCTGTAGGTAGATGCAATTTTCAACATCACCTAACCTAGTGCTCTGCATAACTTTATGCTGAACTTGGCTTTTTGTGGTTGAATGAAGTTATAAATTTGCAAAACAAAATTCAATCATGTTGTTCGGTAGTGAAGAGTTTCATGTGCAAATGAAAGGTAATAACATATACAACTAAATGAACATGAGTAAAACCATAACACTGTGACACAAACGTTTCCAAATAACAGCACTTTTCAAATCATCTCATTAAAAACAACACAAATCCTTTAAAAGTACACTCATCCTTATTGTAGAGCAAGTAACACAGTAATCGTATGACTCAAGAACAAAGAAATCTCTAACTTACAATGACTCACTCTGATAGGATAAGAGATAAGTGATGTGAAAAGACAAACCTTGCTCTTCCTCTCAGGCATGACTCCACTCTGGTTACTGCAAAACAAACAGACCCAATTTACAACCAAAAACTCAACCTCGAATACAACCCCTCAGACCAGAAATGTACCAGAAACATGAAAAGGAGAATACAAGAGAAGAATACAAAATACTGAAATAGCTGTGATGAAATATGAGAGGAACTGAACTGACCCTGAGTC
>JGI24021J15306_10013837_pt1 | contig 10034 bp, 9 predicted proteins | sample Ectturendosymbi1_FD_15306 | JGI IMG/M metagenome (IMG submission 15306) | reverse complement strand
GGGCAGCTGACATCATGACCAACTACGTAACTGCACTCCACATACTCTCTTTCGCCATCATCCGGTACATTTCAATTCAGTATCCGACCACGTTCAACAAAATGAGATTTGTGCACGCCAAGGTGAGGGTAATTTAATGTGAAATCCAGTGAACTGATATGTGGTGCCTCCCTTCGCATAAAAATGCGAAGATGTTTGTTTTAAAATTCGGCTGCTTTTTATCATCTGAACCGAAGCCATACTGATATCAGCCATACTGATATCAGGTGGCATTTGTCTTTTGTGCTGCCAAATGCGAATCACCGCCATCATGTTTCAAATTCTCCTGTTTCTGATAACATTTCTAGAACTAGAGAAAACTTGGAAAGAAGAGTTAAACGTGGACATTTTGCGTATCACAAAAAAATTGCATTGAAAACAGGGGAAAGAATTGCAATGAATTGGAAACTCTCATTCTGGGTGATTTAAAGTATTCTCATTTTCGGCAAAATTCAAATAATTTTGCTGTTGAATTTTGAAACGCGGAACATCAGACTGCAAAATATGCTAGTGTTGTGGTTTATGGAAACATAGGACCCAATCAATACATTTTATGATCAAGACTTCAATGTCGCCTTGATTGTTCGGTGCCAACACCATAACCCTCAACCCTCAGGTGACCGACTCAACGTGCACTAATGATTTAAAACGTTTGCAAATTTTCAATCGGTTTCATCAAATCTGTAATCTTGCTGAAATTTCATGATGTCGTGCTGAGACTGTAAACAAATATTTTCGAAACGTCGAGCATAATTTTTGTTCATATCACCAACTGATGCGTTATCTGCTTCTAGTCGTAAAGATATTTTCGGAACTTGATGGGAATCTGAGTCTGCTGTTGATGAGCTTCGGTTTTTCACAGTGAAATATGTTTTTTTTTTCAAAGTTCAATTGAGGTTTCTAAAGGAAACAGAGAAATCCGAAATAGTAAGTGTTTGATGGAAAAACGCAGTGATGTATAGCAGGGAGGCCAACTGGTTTTAGCCTGGGATCGACTAGAACGTTTCTTGTGAACTCGCGATTGACCGGTCGGCGATAAAGAAACAAGTTCAAAATGCCGAAGTTGACTATCGCACATGCAACTACAGTGTACCATTGCCTTAGTCAGTGATGCATGGAAGGCAAAGTATCTGTACGTCTAAATCATGATTGTTACGCAACAATAGGGAAACAAATTACAACATCTTTGCTGCATCTGTCGTGCTAGCCCAGAGGTGGGCAAACTACGGCCCGCAGGCCGCATACGGCTTGGGAGGGCATTCTCTGCGGCCCGCAGGGCAGTCACACGTACATACATATTTGGAGCCTATGTTAACGCAATTTTATCGATTAGATTAGAATTATCAAGTTTTTTTCCACACGTTTCATTCGAAACTGCATTTTTACTAAATCGGAAGTGACTATTACTACCTTTATTTTGTGGTAGCTCATGTAAAAGTTTTTTAAAGTTTTTAAAGCGATTGTGGGTGTAATATATGTAATACGAGCATGCGGCCCTCGGTAGCAATAAAATATTCAATGTGGCCCTCCGTACAAAATGTTTACCCACCCCTGTGCTAGCCTATGGTCAACCATCGCAAGAGGCACCAACGGATAGACATGACCAACCAATCGATGGCTAATTTTTATCTACTGTCTGGAATATTGATTGAAAAGTCTTCTTTTAAGTATCTCGTCAATTCAACGTAAAATCAAGCGCGATCGAACAACTGACACTCGGCGATCAACCTGTTGCTCACCACTGATGCAAACTATTCCTCTTCCATCGTTTGAGCGAGTTGTTACGACCCACCCCTTGGCCGCACTAGATCTAGGTGTAGGTGTTGAGCAACCAGTCGATTGTCTCCAAGAACCTTCAGGCAGTCCAATCCAAACGGAGGTCGATAGGTTGGCAATGGAGGACAACGTGGTCGGCGGTTTGTTCTTCTGCTCCACACACACAGGCCGCAGAAGGGGCCATACTAGATTTGCATAATCAGGAGAGGAAAGATCCGATATCGGTGAGAAGGCGGTTAAGCAAGGCCCACGCTGTTCATAGAAGATTCATTCTAGACGGGTGGTTGCCAATGACAGGGATAAACGTACGGAGTGTCGCAGTGTTCTCCAATCACTCCGCATTCCATCGGTGATCCGGCCAGAGCGCCGCACTTCTGTTGTTGTCATCAGATGAACGGATGAGTTATTTTGTAGCGGTGCAAATGGTTGTCTCGATTTGAGAAACAATTCATTCCCACTCTGTGGACAGGTGAGTCCTGAGAGGAGCAGAGGTCCAGGCTCCATGGCTTGGCGTGTTAGAGACAGCGTTGCTACTTTGTGACGAAGCTCAGCAGATTGGATGCTTGCGAGGATGGGAAGGTTGTCCGTTAGTGTTGGACACAAGCATCCAGTCACAATTCGCAAAGCGTTGTTGATGGCAGGGTTAATGCGGCAGGTGTGAGGGGGAGCGCAGTTTTGTTGTTGTCGTTGACTTTTAGCTCAGGTTTTGTTTCCTTGTTGTTGAGGTGGAAGACTGCAGGCACTGTTTTTGTAGTTTTCCAGCTTCCTGGTCTGGAGGTATTCACCTGCTGTTGCCATATCTTTGCTGTTTCACTTCTTCCACTGCCGGACAGTCTCCATCAGCATGCATGAGTGTTGTCAGCGTATGGATAGCCTGCTTTCTGGCAGTCGCAGTTTCACCCTTACCATCGGCAAGGACAAACGGAGTGGGCTACAACGGTCAAGGTTATGGAAATAGCATTACGTGCTGTGTTTGGAAACGTGCTGAGATTCGAAGATAAGTACTGGACATGACATCAATTTACAACCGATGCGGTTGTGGTTCAGGGGTTCTGCAGGTTTTGGAAAACTCGAATGCCCTTAAGACATCGCATTCCCTTGTCCAATCTGGCCCGTAATGGTGACGATTGACATGTCTCCATGGATTAAAAATACTCTTTCAACGGCAGACTCAGTTCCAAAGCCTTTCAAGGAATTCAGTCCACGTATTGGGAACCAATAGACAGGTTGGAACAATTTCCCCATCCTGGCTGACCCAGCAACTGAACTTGAATCCAATATATTGGTCACGGCTTTCGTTGGGAGTCTCTGGGCATGCTAAGCGCAGTCCACTGATAACTGGGCACGTCAGTGTTTCTAAATCCAGCCAAGAATCACTTGGGATTTTTCTTATAATGATTATATCCTTTCTCGTAGACGTTCTACAACACAGCCGCAGATAATTATGCTGTATTTAATAATTCCTCCACACTGTATGTCAGGACTGCAGTCTCAAATATCTTGTAGTACAATTTCTCGGTTTTGCCAGTCTTTTAGGTACTACACAACATACTTCCGAAAAAGAACGCATTGTTGTTATCACCAGGGAGATGACAACCTTTCAAACATTTCCTGATTTGTTTCTCTATAGATTTGCTTTACAGTTAAATATGGGATCCAAAATTAAATAGATCTTCAAGGAAAAAAGTTGAAAAAATTTAATCAACATGAAGTTTTTTATCACGGCTCCAATACACAAATTTCACAAACCGATGGAATAAGCTCTAATTGAAGCACTGAACAGTCCCTGTGAGGTGCTTGTTTGCAGAATGTTTTCTTGGTATTTTTGGATATCATGCCCTGGTCAACGATTGCAATTCCATTCAAGTGCAAGTTTGTTGTCTTGCTGTGTTTGGCAATTTCTGTATTGTATTATTTCTTAAGAGTTCTTTTCGTTGTTGGCCGAAGCAGGATGATGCAGCGGGAAGATCAGTATGTTTTTGAAAATGTCTTGATTTGGTGGTATGCTCCAGTAGGTTTCTTTAATTTCCTCTTTGCTCTTGAAACGAGTAACTACTATATATCCTTCCTGACAAGTCGAATTTGTGTGGAAGCTAAACACCAAGGAATGGACACTTTGAGTCACATTTTCAATTGTATTGGTCTGACGAAATGTTCTCCTGGTAGAAATTGCTTTTTGGTATCCACGAATTTCTTAGAAAAATATGTACATCCTCCAGGTGAATCCAAGTTTTTTAACGATAACCTAATCTTTAACTGCAAACAATTCAATTCAAAGAATACAATCAGTTTTGGATTTCGAATTCCGGTCAAATCGTAATGTCAATATTTCCGATTTCTGGTCCAGGCGGATTCATTAGCAAAAAACAATGTCTCAAGTCATTCGTAACTATTTCCCGCATTAGTCACTTGGATTGATCAAACCTGTTGCTCAAGAAATTTTTTGAAAATCTCTGTTTTCAAATAAAAATGTGCATTTGGATTGACAAAAATAACGCTATTGAAAGTGCGTAACTTGCGACAGGAACAAAAACATTTTGTACAAAATCATTAAATCTTATACTTAGTAGTGATAATGCTTTCCAAATCATTAGTTGCGCTCATCCTTGCACAAGTGGTTCAGCAATGACTAACAGCAATGGATTATCAAACCCATTAGGCCTACAGCAGAGAAGACACTAAACGCATACCAGATGCTCTGTTTCCATTTTGAAGTGGATCCTGTAGTCATGATGGACAACACACTTGGTAGCTTGTCTGCATGTTACTTTCTTTAGTTTTTCCCTGTACTTGTCATTGCCCATGAGTTCGGTTGAAATTGAGATGCAGCAGCCAGCAATTCTTTTATGAGATTGTCAAGGTTGTCTAACACGGTATACCTAAATTCAAGGTTTGGATGGGAACAATCTGGATCGTTTGCTTCGTATGTGGTTTCATTCCTTTCGCTATTTTTTTCGGAGTCCAAGTTCCTGATCGTCTCAGCGACCAACCTAACGCAAAGTGGCCAGCATGCACTCTCAAAATCGAGTGGTATATATCAAAAATGTTTCAAATATTCAATACTGCTATCGTAATTACTGTTTTGTTTGCCTTGAAAACTTTGTAATGACAACGCTTTGTTCGTGTGTGAAGTTCAATGCAACACATAACTTTAATGTCGCTTGATGAAGTTTGAAAGAGTCAGTGTTGCTGAAGTTGTTTCATTTACCGAATAATCAACGTATCTGGTCATAATGAAACAAACAAGTGTTCAAACACTTTGTGAATACGAACAGAAAATAAGGAATGAGGATTGCAAACATGAAGTGTCTATTCTCTCTGACCATGCATTGGGTTTTGTCTTCTTTAATGTCTCTTTGCACTTTTTCTTGTTTCATTAGTTCATGCGCGCCAAACGTCGACTGAAATATGATGTATTTTGCAGGTACGACCATTTCAAAATTTACCAAATAGTTGGCGTTCCTATATTCTTGTACGCTCCGACAATTGGAGTGATTCTGATGAGTGCTCTTATTGCTGTCAGCGTCAGATCACACACACGGCACAGTCAATCGATTGAAACAATGCAGAAGAGGCTGACAAAAGAAAAACAAGCGATGTTGCAACTGGTCCTGATTGTGATGTCTTTCCTGATTGGTTACTTGCCTTTCACAGGTAAAAATATATGGGTTGCGCACTATATTGAAGTCAGGAGCTGAACGCTTTTTGAAGGCCGAGGATTTTAAACAGCAACCACTGAGAAATTTTCAAATATAAAAACAGGTTGCAAAAAATTTGTTCACAGTTTACAACTTTTGGACAGTTCAACCACGTGCCAATACACAAGACAACAGAGTGATCGACTATTGGTTTGGAATGATCCAGTATTTTTTCCTGCGTTTCTCGGAATGCCTCAATCCTATCTTTTACAATCTCGGTTCAGCAAAGATGAGGAAATACACTGCTGATTTCCTTCGGAAACATTGTCGATTGCATGCAGTAGATCTAAGAGACTGGTCACGTTCAAGAGTCAGCTCTACCCAATCAGTGAATACAAACGACATGGGCGTGTAAATCTATGTCGCTAAATATTACTTCCACTTCCAGCGAATGCTACACAACTTTTCATATCCACAATGATCCGTTATTTTGTCCAGAGTAGTGTGTGTCTTATCTTCGGCATTGACGTATTATACTTTACAAGGTTTGTCTACACATGTAGATGTGTTGGGTGACGCATATTTGGAACACACAAATTACTTGCATGCTTTTCAAGGAGGGCTCACTCTGTCCACTCTTGCATTAAAATAACGGATTCATCCCAAATCTTAATCGTGGTCATACGTGCAAAGCTTCTGCTACCGGTGCAGTATATTTTCTTTAACTTGAAACTGAAAGTAAACTTGCCACTTAGGAACAAAATTTTTGTACTGGTACGTTTCTGTGGCAACTACCAATTTCTTTCCACAATATGCATGTGATTCGTAAAATACAAGCAAACAAGTTCTGCTTTCCCTGCAATACCTGGCAGATAAAAACTTTTGCTCGTGAAACTGACTACGCACATCTACTCTATGCTGCATTTTATGGTGTTCATCATTGATAACAATCGCTTTTTTGTTCCTGTGACATATATTGGAATGTCAGCATCAGTTTAAGACTTAATTTACTTTCAACATGTCTGAACTGACGGAGTGAAACAAGAAAATATCACAAACTTAACATCTTTTTCGATTTTCAGAACCTTGTATTTTTTGCAACATGCCCATGCGCCATTGATGCCAAGATTTCAAACTTACCTGAAGTAGCACAGAAAAGGTTGCCTAAATTGAAAACCTGGCATTTCCAAAACTTTTATGACTTGCTCTAAGTTATCATCATTTGCTGGTTGTTACTGGTTGTTCTAATAATAACAGATCATCTACTATTCTATGTTCCTGTTCAGTCAATTTTGGATAAATTGGTGCAATAGTTTCGGTTGCCTCATCATATGAAGGTAATGCCCCATCGTCTAATAAATTTTGATCTTCTTTGAAAGGTGTTGTGTCATCACATTTTTGAGATATTATATACCAGTGGTGGCCAAACTGCGGCTCTCGAGCCGCATGCGTCTCTTCGAACCCTTGCATGCGGCTCTTTGAGCTTTCCGAAGAATTATATACTGTTTTTTTATTTTTTATTTCTATTGCAAAATGTATAAATATTGTAAAGTGGTACTGTAGTAGCTAGGGTGCCCTGCAGTATTACTTTTGCAAGTTGTTCCAAAAAGAATTATGATGTCACAGAAGCGCAGATTGCAAATAAATTTGTGCTTTCAGGTTTTTATGTTGCGGGTCTTTGTAACTTGGGTTCTGCAACATGTGGCTCATAAGTAAAGCAGGTCTGGCCTGTTATGTACTCATTTGTCAGTTATTGTCGTTTATTTGGTTTGATGCATCAGTGTTTGCAAGTCCTACACTTCTGCTGCAAAAGGCAGTGCTACCACCACAAGGCCTGAAAAGACCCGAATCGGGTCCATAGAAATGAAAACCGGGTCCCTAGAATCAGAGAAAATCGGGTCCATACAGATCCATATCGGGAACCTACCAATTTCCCTAAAAAATACCTCTTGAGATAAAATATGTTTAGTCAGATTGTCATATTCCTTTGCAATTTTCGGAAGTTCTCGCGATTTTTGTTTTGGTAGGGTCAATATTATCTGAACCATTTTGAAGGTTATTTTAACTTAGCTTCGAAGGCACTGGATTTCCAGCTTTAGATGCAGTTTTTTGTTTTTGTGAATTAAAAATGTCGAAAGTTTTGCTGATTAATTGGATATTGTCGCTTTTGTGAACACTAGTTTCTTTCAAACAGATACATGCAAGAATGAAAGTTATGAAAGCAGAGGTGAATCAGCTGATTACTCTAAAGCTTGCAGTAAGCAGAGAGCTTTTAATCGGTGACCAATGAAACAGTCTATGAAAGGCATCATAGCAGTTAATTTTCATCATATTAAGGCCCAGGGCCAGGTGAAGTGGTCCAAGGTGGCGTAAAAGTCTTCCATTTATGAGGTCATTCACAAAAAGTCCGCAACCACCAACCAAAACATTATTTTCGAGTGCAGACTAGAAAACGTACTGACTCCTTTGAGCATTTGAACTGCTCTCTACCGCTTTGGGCGCCAGAGTTACACTCGCCAGGTGCGATCCGTATTTTTTTGCGCGAAATCCTCGATGCCGGCCGGACGTGAAAGTATTAAGAATGTAGAACGTATATCTATTTTAAGGTTATGAATTGGGTTCTTGTTTTTTCCTTTACGCTCTTCTTTTTCCATCTACCTTCAATCGTATAAATAACCTTTACGCGTATTTGGGTTTGAACCTTGATTACCAAAGGTTGTTCTTAAAGTTTTGACGTCGAACTAATTCAGGCGTTCAATAAATTTGTGCATGGATTTAGGGCCTGATTGGGTTGATATGAGTGCTTTCGATGTGAATGCCTTCGTCGTAATTTGCAGTAAACGACGAATTTCATGCACAAATTTGGTTCCGAATAAACAAACTGGAAATTATGTCGCCATGAAGTGGTCTCCTTTAATCACATCAAAACTGAGATATTCAAAATTCTTCTGCAGGGCAGAAACGTCGGGACCATTAGAGCATGAAGAGATATTTATTCACCAGTAAATCAAATGAAATAAAGACTTTCTAAACTCCGTTTAGTTTTAATGACTTTCTAAACTCCGTTTAGTTTTAATGAAACTTTCTAAACTCTTTCCAAATAAACTTTCTAAACTCCGTTTAGTTTTAATGAAACCAGGCTATAGTACACTGTTGCAGTCCAGCCCATTGCATATTTCTCGAAGATTTTCAAAAACAGCAGTTTTTAGTAAGGAGATTTGCGGGACTGAGGGACAGATACAGTTGTATTTTCTCGTTATTTTGACATTAGGTGCAAGCAGGACCGGTTTTAGCCTGTTTGACCGATGTCGTCAAATTGGGCCCAGCACCTTGCGGGATTAGTGTGACGGTTTGAAACATGTTCTGTATTTTAAGCATGTCAGGCTGCAACGTGAAGCGTGCCTTGGTTTGTTTCTATCTCGTTTGAAGATAGCTCATTTTAAGAACAAACTGTGCACTACTGTTCTTACAAGAATGCCGGTATAGTAGCAGGAAATGGCTTCCTCTGGCTATTGATTTCATGGAGATCAAGGTGCCAAAAGTGAGATGTTATGAGGTAGCTTACAAGTTAATTTAAGGCAAACAGGTAATGACTTGGCCAGGTAAGTTTGAAACTAAATCTCTGTTTAGTTTGCAAAAAGCTGAAAACAAAAAATCGTTTAGGCCGGGAATGTACACCCGCAGGGCGTCTGTGAGAAAATTTACCAGAAGTTACGAAGACCGAAACAGGGCCCATCAGCTTCTAGGGCTCTCGTTAAAACTCATAAAGCTTGTGTAATGTGTACGTACAAACAAGAATATAGATGAAACAGATGCCATGTTAAGATTAAGAAATATATTAATAATAATAAATTGCTATACTGGAAACTGACTTACACTAGTAACTATAAGCTTGATTACATAAGTCCGTACTCTCATTCTCGCAAGCCAAGTACGCTATATACTGTTGTGAACAAGTTTTGTTCCCAACACGACTTGACCAATATTCCAATAAAAAGCGGCACAGAACAAAAAGTCTATGATGCATGTGCAGCAAAGAAAATAAAGGAGAACGCAGTGAGCAATTCTTATGAGACAGCATGCATGTTAAGCAGCAAGGCAAGGGATTTATGATAGTCCCATGATGCAACGAACAGCAGAATGCACGAATGCTGCAAGACGAAGTGACATGCAAAACAAGGTTATGAGAGCTGAAGGAAGCCGACCAAAGAGCACCAAGAGTAAAAGCACGAGGAGCAAAGTGGCGCGAGATACAAGAATGACAGGAACGGAGCCCTCAAGCTGAGGAAGTGGGCGGCTCTAGAATGCCAGGCACCAGCGACTGCGAAATGCGCCAGAACAGTCTAGAACCGAAGCTATCATAAGTAAACTAAGAAGTTAGGCTTCCCGCCAAGAACGCCTGGGAACCACGGACATAAAGACTAAACTAATCAATGACGCACTTCCCTGGTGGGAGCAATACAAGAAACAACCTTTTAGACTATAAATATACCGGGAAGAAATCCACAGATTTCAGACTACCTTGTGGTCTCGAAGATGGATCTCAACGTTGGAACTGAAGACATGTACGCTTGGTCATCT